>Ga0315320_10000055_pt1 | contig 83652 bp, 82 predicted proteins | sample M140m21515metaG_FD_203458 | JGI IMG/M metagenome (GOLD analysis project Ga0315320, IMG submission 203458) | Ammonia-oxidizing marine archaeal communities from Monterey Bay, California, United States - M1 40m 21515 | ecosystem: Environmental > Aquatic > Marine > Coastal | place: USA: California... | reverse complement strand
TTCTTCCTATAGAGCCGTGGTAGACCACCACGTTGATAGGCTGGATGTGGAAGCGCAGTAATGCGTGCAGCTGACCAGTACTAATAGCTCAATTGGCTTGATTTATGCACTGAAAAAAATTTTTTAAACAAAAAACTATAGATTAATTGAAAATTCAATAACATTTTACCCAAATGTTTTACCCATTATCAAATAATTTGATGATATATTTATTTAGATTAGCGGTTTACACTTTCTAAAAAATATTTAATCTGATTTATTGTGAATACAATAGTTAAAAATATTTTAAAAAAAGGTATCGTAAAAGGTAAGTCTGAACTTCTCTCCACTTTAGAAGTTAAGGAATTAGAAGGCCTGATTTTAAAAAGTAAAGAGGAACATCTCAAAAAAGGAGAAGTATTTCAAAATATAATTGGAATTAATGAAAGAATAGATCATCTTTTAGCAAAAATCATAACAAATTCTGAAGTACAAAACACTTTATTAGAATTATTAGATAAAAATTATTTACTAAGACATGTTTCAGCAAGATATAATGAACCAAATGATAAAGGTCTTGCGATGCACCAAGATTCGATTGGAGAATTCAGTCTAATGGTTTTGATTAATGATCAATTGGAGGGTTCAACTTTTTTTTTACCTGGAACTCAATTAATTCCTTCGAAAAAGCATACAGCTGAAAAGGTTTCTTGGAATAGTCTAAAATTAATGAAAATAACAAATTATTTTTTAATGAAAGCAGTTGGTAATGCAGGAGATTATTATTATTTTTTAAATAGAGCATGGCACGGTCGATTACCAGGAAAGTCGAGTAAAACAAAACTTTCACTTTTTTTTGATTTTTATCCAGTTTCAGCAAAGAGAAGAGATCTTTCAAATGATGGAGAGTATATACATCGGTCAAATATTAAATGGAAATCAGTATCACAACCAATCTTAAATAAGATTATATCAAAACAAAATTATAAATCAGCTTTAGAAACATTTGAAAAATCTAAGGATATGAATTGTTCGTTAAGTATGAAAGCTAATGCCTATGACACAATTTCTAAAAACAAATTTTATTTCACGTATATGATTTTAAAACTAATTTTTATGGAAATATTATTTATCCCAATTAGGTTAAAAAGATTTTTTAAAAATACAAAATAAAATTTAATTATATGTATCATCAATATTTCTCACTCACTGAATTGGATCTAGTTAATAAGAGTAAAAAATTAGATTTTTTTGAAAAATTAGAATTGCAGAGCATGTTATTAAGATTAAACATTCTTTACTCTATACAAGTTGCTGGAAGTGGACATTTAGGCACGTCTTTATCGGCATTAGATATTTTTTTGTGTTGTGATAAATTTTTACAAAAAAATAAAGGTTATTTTTTTTCATCTAAAGGACATGATGTACCTGCATTATATAATGTTTTGATAAATGCAAAAAAATTAAGATTTAATAATTTGCACAAGTTACGAAAACTCAATGGATTGCCTGGACATCCGGATATTGATACTAAAAATATAATTTTTAACACAGGGTCTCTTGGAATGGGCATTAGCAAAATAAATGGACTTTGTTACTCGGATATTCTGGATAAAAGAAAATATAAAAATATTGTAATTTTAGGTGATGGAGAGTTGCAAGAAGGTCAAAACTGGGAGGCTTTTATGTATCTTCAAAATCATAAAAAAATTTCTCCATTAATATTTATTGATTATAACGGTATTCAATCTGACACTTGGGTAAAAAAAATAAAAGATTATTCTGATCTTGGAGATAAAATAAAATCATTTAAATTAAATTATCAAGAAATCAATGGGCACGATAAAAGACAAATAATGTCAACAATTCAAAAACATTTCAAAAAAAATAATGGTGCTACAGTTGTTTTGGCAAAGACAATTAAAGGTAAAGGTTTTTCTAATTTTGAGTCATCAAAATTTACTAAAGATTTAAATTTTTATCCCTATCACTCAGGAGTTGTTTCTGAAAAATTATATTTAAATTCAATAAATGAAATCTTATTAAAAATTAAACTTTTTTCAGAAAATAAAAAAATAAGAACCCCCATAACAAAAAAAAACAGAATAAAACAAACAAAACGATTAAATAAAAATTTGAACCTTATTCAAGTTTACTCAGAGGAGCTCTATAAATTTGTTAAAAGAAACAAAAAAGTTTTAGTTCTAGATGCTGACTTGGCTAAGGATGCGGGTAGCTCAAAAGTAATGATGAAAATTCCTAACAAATTTTTTGAATTTGGAATAGCGGAGCAAGATATGGTTTCATTTGGATCAGGTTTAGCTGCGGGAGGCTTTTTACCGATATTTCATAGCTTTTCATGTTTTCTATCTACAAGAGCTCAAGAACAAATATTTAATTTTTGTTCTGAAAAGCGTAGAGGAATTTTTGTTGGTGCTTTAAGTGGCTTGACACCTTCGGCTCCGGGACACTCTCATCAAATGATTAGAGATGTTCCATTGATTGGGTCTCTACCTAATATGTATTTAGTAGAATTATTTTCTTCACTGATGATTAAAGATTTTTTTAATTATCAAAAAAAGATATCCAGCTCATTATTTGTAAAATTAAACAATTCTAACTTAATTTTAGAAAATTTTAAAAAATTCAAACTCCCAAAAATAGGTGAACTTCTTAAGATCTATCACAAAAAAACAAATAAAATAATAGTAATTTGCCAAGGCGCAGATGTTTTGAATGAGATATTAAAAATAAAAAATAAAATTGAATTATTGGGAAGCGTTTCTATTCTTTCTGGAGTTTGGTTAAATAAGATTAACAAAAAAGATTTACTAAAACTTAATAATAAAAAAGTTATTATGTTTCAGTCGTCAATAAATTACGGAGGTTTTGATACATTTTTATCAAAAAAATTATTAGAAAATTCTATAAAGATAAAAAAATTTAAATCAATTTCTATTAATGAAATACCAAAATGTGGACAAAATGATGAAATTTTAGATTATTATAATTTATCTGCAGATCGTATTTTTGATTTAATAAAAAAATTTTAAAATGAAAAAAAGAAATATCTTAATTGTTGGTCACAAAGGTTTGATTGGTAAACATTTGGTAAATTTTTATAAAAATAAAAAAAATGTTAAATTAGTTTGTGTAGATAAAAGTGAGGATTTTGATTTAACTAAAAAAGATCTCGTATCAAACTTTTTGAAAAAAAATAAAAATTTAAATTATATAATAAATGCGAGTGGGAAAAATGATCATGTGACTAAAAATAAAAAGATAGTTTTTGAAAGTGATAAAATACTGTTAGATTACATATATCAAAATGTAATAGCACCAAAAAACCTAATTGAGCAGTCAGTGACTATATGCAATCAAATTAAATCAATTATAAATTTTGCATCTCTATATGGTTTAAAATCTCCTTATCATCCAATATATAAAAAAAGAAAGTCATTATCATATTGTATTAGCAAACATGCAATGGAAGGACTTACAAAATATTATGCTGCACTTTATGCTGAAAAAAATATTAGAATTAATAATATAAGAGTTGGTGGAGTTGAAAATAATCAACCAAAAAATTTTATAAATAAATTTTTAAAAAAGACACCAAATAAAAAAATGATAAATAAAAATGATCTTGCTTACTTGGTTGATTTTCTTTGTTCTGAAAAAAGTAAAAATATTGTTGGTGAAAATATAAATTTAGAGGGTGGATATAATCTTTGGTAAAATTATTTAATTTTTTTTTTTTTTTTTAATCTTTTAAAATCCTGAATATCATCAATGTCAAAATTATGATTAATTTCATAACCATAGATTTTTTTTCCAGTCATAGAGTTTTTATTAATAGTTTTCTTAACATTTAAAATATCAATACAGTTAGCTTGAATATAAGTTATTTTTAATTTTTGTCCTGGTGAACTATGCTGTTCTGTATTTTTTGTAATTGGGTTGTAAATCATTTTTTTTTTATCTAAGAGCCACATTTTTTGTATATTTTCTTTCAATCTAAAAATAGTCCTAAGAGAATCCGCCTTGTTTTTAAGATTTAAAAATTTTTTAATACATTTTGATATTAATCCTTTTTCTCTAATTGGATATGTTGCTCTTAAATGAACTATAATATCTGGTATTTTGATTTTTCTTTTTTTTAATTGATATAAAAAATCTTTAAAACACTCAAGGTCTGTTGAGAAATCTTTAGAAATTTTTTTACTTCTCAAATATGGCGCTAATGCGCCTGCAGCAATAGAAATTTTTTGATACTTTTTTGAGTCTGTCGAAACAAAAACTTTATCAATCTCTTTGGTTTTTAATGCCTGATCTACAGATATTTGAATAAGATTTTTATTGTTTAATTTTAGTATATTCTTATTTTTAATTCTCTTTGAATCTGATCTTGCAGGAATTAGTGCGTAAATTAACATTATCTGAGAAGTATTTTTTTGATTATGAATGAACTGTCTTTATTTTTGGTTTGTTTATTATATTTTTTATATATTGGATATACGTGTGATAATATTTTTGTGTAGTTAAGTTTTGAGTCATTAAATATTTTTAAATCTTTAAGCATATTTTGATAAGAAAATGATACCGAATATCCTTTTTTTACTTTTGTAATTTTATTTTTTATTAATGGAGATACAAAACCACTATTCAGAAACATATCTATAAGCAATTTATCAGTTATATTATTTTTTTTAGAAATTAGAAAAGCATCTGCCATACAAATCATGAGATTTGCACAAATTGAATTATGAATAATCTTTAATATTTGTGGTTGTTCTATTTTTTTAAAAAATTTTATATTTCCAATAATTTTCAATATTTTAATCACTTTTTTATTTTTTTTGCCCGCATATAAGAAAGGCATATTATTATTGGCTAGAGATTGTGGATTACCTAGAGTTGGGCTTTCTATCCAATCCGAATTATGTGATTTGGCAAAGTTATTAAACTTTTTTGATTCAATATATGATATTGTTGATAAATTTACAAAAACTTTGTTTTTTAAGAGTTGTTTATCTGTTAGTTTGTTAAAATAAAACTTAATTGCATTTGCATCTTTTACTAAAAAAATTATTATTTTACTTTTTGCAAATAATTCATCAACGTTATCATATCTTTTATATTTTTTTATATTTTTTAGTTTGGCTTTAGTTCTATTATATATTTTAATTTTTTCTTTAAGTGATAGTGTTTCAAATACTTTTTTGCCTAAGGTGCCGTATCCAATAATACAAATTTCATTCATTGCCAATATTTTTAAAGTTTTGAATTTGCTTTTTTCCTCATTGCAAATTTTTCACCAATATTTATTTTCTTTAAGTTTTGATTTTTCTGAACTTAAAAATTTTTTCTTTCCATTACCTCTACTGATTTCAAATTTTCTTATCATATTGACTAGATTTCTCATTCCATCTTCTTCCAATGATGCCGCATGATCAGTTCCCCACATAGTTCTATCTAAGGTGATATGCCTTTCAATACTTGTTGCTCCTAAACATGCTGCCATTAGACCTGGGCTTACACTTTTTTCATGACCAGAATATCCCACATCAACTTTAAATTTTTTTTTATAAATTTTAATTAAACTAAGGTTTAAATCTTCATCTCGACAAGGATAAGCAGAAACACAATGCATTAAGCTAAACTTACATTTATGTTTCCTAAATATTTTCACAGCTGTTTCGACATCTTTCATCTTACTCATTCCAGTTGATATCAATGTAAATCTTTTTTGTTTTGCAACAGCATTTAGTAAATTTAGATTTGTAAGCATCGGGGATGCAATCTTGTTATATTTAAGTTTGTAAGAATGCAAAAAGTTGTTACTTTCAATATCCCATGGACTGGCAAACCACATAATGTTAATTTTTTTACAAAATTTGTCTATTTCATCAAATTCTTTTTTATTAAATTCTAATTTTTTTTTATATTCTAAATAAGTTATTTTTCCCCAAGGTGTTTCTCTTAATGTATTTGCTTTTTCTTTTGGTGTTGTTATTTCTGGAGTTCTTTTTTGAAATTTAACAGCATCAAATCCAACTTTTTTGGCAAGAGAAATTAATTCCTTTGCTTTTGCAATACTTCCGTTATGATTAATGCCAATTTCACCTATGAGAAAAATTTTTTTTGAGGACATTTTATTTATAATATAAAGATCTTTAATATTGTAGTTAATTATTATTACTATTAATTTTTATATCAAGAAAAATTTTACTAAAGAAATAAATTGTTAAAAAAAACTATAAATTTATATAATCAGTTTAATAAGGTTAAATTTCGTTTTAACCTCCCAATTAAAAAAAAAATACTTCTTTTTGATGAAGTTCACTCTGAAACACTTAAAGAAATTATTAAAAAAGACTTTGATATATTGAAGGTCCGTGACGAAAAAGTAATTTATTTTTGGATTTTTCTTAAACAAATAATTTTTTTTGATTTAAGATTTAGAACTTATTGTAAAAATTATATAAAATTTATCTCACCTAAAGTTGTGATTACTTTTATAGACACAAATATTGATTTTTATGAATTAAAAAATTGTTTTAATAACATTGAATTTATATCGATACAGAATGGAGTTCGGACTCTGGATTGGTTCAAAAGTAAAAGAATAAAAATATCAGAAAATCTCAGGTGTGATCATTTATTTGTTTTTAATAAATATTATATAAAAGAATACCAGAAAATAATAAATTCTAATTATCATGTTACTGGGGGTTTTAAAAATAATATTGTTAAGTTTAGTAAAACTAAGAAGAATAATAATTTTCTTCTTATATCCGAATTAGGTTTTGGATTAGACGATGAGATATATTTTAACAAAAATAAAAAATTACTAACTTTTATTAGTTCGTATATGTCAAAAAATAATAAAAAAATTTATATTCTGATAAAAAGTAAAGATTCTTTGCTCCAACAAAAAGAAATTATTTTCTACAAAAAAATTTTTCAATCTAATTGTATTTTTAAAAAATCTTTTGAATGGAAAAAAAGTTATAAAATATTAGATAAATTTGAAAATATAATATTTATGTATTCAACTCTAGGATATGAAGCAATTGCAAGAAAAAAAAAAGTTGCAATTTTTTCACCGAATAGAGTTAAAGGATTTAAGTACTATTTTGGATGGCCAGCAAATTACAAAAAAACTTATAATTTTTTTTCATCGAAAAATTTTACATACAGTGAAATAAATAGAGTTTTAGACAACGTTAACAAGTGTAGTCAGGCTACTTGGCAAAAAAAATACTATAAAGTCATTAAAGATCAGTTTTTTTTTGATAAAGATAATTCAAAACTTAAAAAGGTTATTTCTGAATTGCTTTAAAAATTTAATTTAAATTGAATAATGATATAAAATTCTGATGCAAAATATAAAAAAATTTTTATTTTTACTTTCTTCTCATGAACGTAAACGAGCAGGTTTGTTGTTAGTTATGATGTTAATAATGGCATTGTTTGATATGATTGGTGTAGCATCTATTTTACCTTTTATAGCTGTTTTAACTAACCCAAGTCTTGTCGAGACAAACTTAATTCTTAATAAATTGTTTCAAGCTTCAGCTACATTTGGAGTGGAAAATTATCAAGATTTTCTTTTTATTTTAGGTTTTATTGTATTTGCAACACTTGTTACTTCAATTACCTTCAAAGCTCTTACAACTTATGCGCAAGTTAGATTTGTTCAAATGCGTGAATACAGCATAAGTAAACGTTTAGTAGAAGGATATTTACGTCAATCTTATAGCTGGTTTTTAAATCGTAATAGTACTGAACTTGGAAAAACCATTTTGTCAGAAGTAGGACAAGTAATTGCGTTAGGCTTCAGACCGATGTTAGAAGTGATAGCTAAAGCTATGGTTACAATTGCTCTTATAACCCTATTGATTATAGTTGATCCAAAGCTTGCGATGACAGTTAGTATTTTTCTTGGTGGAACTTATTTTCTCATTTTTTATTTCATACGTAAATATATTAATCGAATTGGAAATGAGCGTTTGGAAAAAAATGAGTCAAGGTTTAAGACGATTGGTGAAGCATTTGGCGCAGTAAAAGAAGTTAAGGTTGGAGGGTTAGAGCAAGTTTATAATAAGCAGTTTTCTGACTCTGCACTAGCTTTTGCTCACACACAAGCTTCTGCACAAGTTATAACTCATTTACCTCGCTTTATATTAGAAGCCATAGCCTTTGGAGGAATTTTACTTATAATGCTTTTTGTAATGTCCCAATCGGGAAATTTTAACGATGCTTTACCAATCCTCAGCTTATATGTTTTTGCTGGTTATCGTTTAATACCAGCATTACAGCAGATTTATGCTTCTTGTACTGCAATTAGCTTTCTTAGTCCTTCACTAAATAAATTATACAGTGATGTTAAAAACAATAGCCTTAAAACATCAAACGAAAATCATGACCAAGGTATTTTATTTTTAAAAAAAACAATCAAATTAAAAAATATTCACTATAATTACCCTAATTCATCTCGGACAGCGTTAAAAGATGTAACTTTAAATATCCCTGCAAAATCTACTGTTGGACTGGTTGGAGCTACTGGTAGTGGCAAAACTACAACAGTCGATATTATTTTAGGATTGCTTGAAGCACAAAAAGGCACATTAGAAGTTGATGGGCAAATTATAAAAATGCAAAACTCAAGATCTTGGCAGCGATCTATTGGCTATGTACCGCAACATATTTATCTTTCTGACGATACTATTGAAGGCAACATTGCTTTTGGGATAGAGCAAAAAGATATTAATAAAGAAGCAGTTGAAAAAGCCTCTAAAATTGCAAATTTACATAATTTTGTAATAGATGAGTTACCTCATAATTACCAAACTACAGTTGGAGAGCGTGGGGTTAGATTGTCAGGTGGGCAGAGACAACGTATTGGAATTGCACGTGCCTTGTATCACAACCCACAATTATTAATTCTAGATGAAGCAACAAGTGCATTGGATAATGAAACTGAAGAGGCTGTGATGGACGCTGTAAACAATCTTAGTAAAAATATGACTGTTATTTTAATTGCCCATCGTTTAAACACTGTCAAAAATTGTGATATTATTTTCAAACTTGATGATGGTAAACTTATAGACCAAGGTTCTTTTGATGAAATAATTAATATAAAAAAGAATTTTATTACAAAATGATAAAATCAAAAATTGAAAACTATATTTTACAACCAAGAAAAACCTTGTTGTGCATCGGACCAATGTCACTAAATTGTGTAGATGCTTCAATAGAATTATCCAACGAATATGATGCTTTGATGATGTTGATAGCTTCTCGCCGACAAATAGACTCAGAAGAATTTGGTGGTGGATATGTTAATAGTTGGACAACAGAACAATTTGCTGAATATGTTGTTAAACATGATAAAAAAAAGAATATAGTTATAGCTAGAGACCACGGTGGTCCATGGCAAAATGATTTAGAAATTAAAAATAAGTTAAATCTTGAGAAAGCAATGCAATCGGCGAAAAATTCTTTCCAGGCAGATATTGACTCTGGATTTCATGCTTTGCATATAGATCCTAGTATTGACATTCACAAATCCCCATCTACTGACGAGATATTAGATAGAATTTTTGAATTATATGAATTTTGTTGTGGATATGCAAAAAAAAAAGGAAAAGAAATAATTTTGGAAATAGGCACTGAAGAACAAAGTGGTAGCACTGATACTGGAGAAGAACTTGATTATATACTTTCAAAAATAAATCATTTTTGTAATAAAAATCATTTTCCTTCACCTACATTTGTAGTGATTCAAACTGGAACAAAAGTAATGGAAAAAAGAAATGTAGGAACATTTGACTCACCTTTACGTATTAATAATGAAATTCCTTCTGAAATACAGATACCAAGAATGATTGAGATGTGTAATAAACATGGAATCTTTATGAAAGAGCACAACACTGATTATCTTTCTGATGAAGCTTTAAAATGGCATCCTCGATTAGGAATACATGCCGCAAATGTAGCACCAGAATTTGGTGTTGTAGAGACACAGGCTTTAGTTTCAATTTTTGAATCTAATGGTTTAAATAATCTGTCAGAAAAGTTTTTTGAATTATCTTTTGCATCTAAAAAGTGGGAGAAATGGATGTTGAAGGATAGTGACTCAACAGATCGTGATCGTTCAATTATTGCTGGACACTACGTTTTTTCAAACCCAAAATTTCAACAGATAAAAAAAGAGGCTCAAAGCACTCTTATTAAAAAGGGGATAGACATAGACTTTGAGCTGAAAGAAGTTATTAAAAAAGCTATTTTACGTTATATGTTAAATTTTAAATTAATATCTACTTTATGAGTAGAGTAGCCACAATTATTCTAAATAGAAATCTTCCTGAGGTAACAAATAATCTTTATGAGCATTTAAAAAAATATGATCAAAATCAGACAGATATTTTTGTATTAGAAGCAGGTTCGGATCAAGAAAATCTTTCAAAATACTATACTTGGTATGCAAATGAGCCAGACATAATGAAAAATGGATTACGTTATAATCGAGGCATGAATTATGCATTGCTTAAACTTTTTAAAGAAAATAATTGGAATAAATATGATGCGTTTTTTTTAATAACTAATGACACTGAGCTAAGTTCAAAAAAAACAATTAATCCATTGATGTCTTTAATGGATAAACAAAAAAATTTAGGAATTATCTCACCTTGTTCCAAAAAATGGGGTGAAAAATTTTTGTTAAAAAAACAAACAACTAAATATTTCTGGTTTATTCATAATAATGCTTACTTATTAAGAAGAAAATTTATAGAGTCAGTTATGGAGACGAATGATCCAAATTTTATGAATTTTGTTTTTGATGGTACAAATTTTAGAGGCTATTTGAGTGAAAGCGAATTGATTGCTAAAGCTTATTTAAATGATTGGGCCGCAGCAATTACCAGTGAAGTTTATGCAGAACACAATGAGACATATCTTTTGAATAAATCTGACTTAATACGTACTGAAGGGTTTAGTGAAAATTTAAAATTATACCTTGAAGAGGGTAGACGATGGATTAAAAGTAAATATGGTTTTAGTAGTCATTGGTCAATGCATCAATATACAAAAACTTTATACGATCAATTTTTTAAACATCATCCTGAGCTTAACAAGTATAAACTGTAAGTTATGAAAATTATAAATAAACCTTGGGGTAAAGAAGAAATTATAGAGATAAATAATATGTATATGTTAAAAAAACTGACAATGTGGAAAGGTCATAGATGCAGCTTACAATATCATAATAAAAAAAAAGAAACAATTTACATCTTATCCGGTAAGTTGCGAATTTATAAAGGCAAATCTCAAAAAAATTTAATTTCCAAAATCTATGGACCAAATGAAACAGTTACTTTAATACCAAAAATTATTCATAGAATGGAAGCTGTTGAAGACAGCATATATCTTGAGGCGAGTTCACCAGAATTAGAAGATGTTGTAAGATTGACTGATGATTATAATCGAATAAAGTTTTAATGAGTTACAGAGTTTTTATACCAACAGCAGGAATAGGTTCTAGGCTTGGTAAAATTACTAGATACATAAATAAATCATTAGTAACAGTTGCAAATCGACCAGTATTAAGTCATCTAATAGATAAATTTCCAAAAAATTGTGAATTTGTTATAGCGCTAGGATTTAAAGGTGAAATTGTAAAAGAATTTCTTGAATTGGCTTACCCAAATAGAAAATTTTTTTTTGTAAAAGTTTATCCTTTTGAAGGGCCAGGATCAGGTTTAGGCAAAACTTTACTGTATTGTAGGAAATATTTGCAAAAACCGTTTGTGTTCCTCTCTTGCGATACTATTGTTAAAGAAAATATAATTCCACCTAGCTATGACTGGATGGCTTATGCTTCTAGAAAGGATAAAGATCTCTATCGTACTTTAAACATTTTTGAAAATAAAGTTCTAAGTATAAATGAAAAAAAAAATTTCCCATCTAGCAACAGTGAGGCTTATATAGGGTTAGCAGGAATAAATAATCACCTAATTTTTTGGGAATCAATGATTAAAGGAAAAAATCAAGCAATTAAACAAGGTGAGGTTTATGGTTTACGCTCAATTCTTAAAACTAATTCAATTAAAGCAAAAGCATTTACTTGGAATGATACAGGTAGTTTACAATCTTTAAATTATACCAGAAAAATTTATCGAAAAAAAAATGAACCAAACATTTTAGACAAAGAGAAAGAATCAATTTGGTTTGTAGGAAAGAGTATAATAAAATTTTCATCAGATAAAAAATTTATTAAAAATCGTATTTTAAGATCTAGAATTTTGGGGAGTTATGTTCCCAAGGTAGTTTCTAAACGTAAAAATATGTATAAATACAGAAGTGTAGATGGCAAAATCATTTCAGAAGTAATCACATTACCTTTATTTCGTAAGCTACTAAATGAATGTAAAAAATTTTGGAAAAAGGAAAATTTGAGTAAAAAACATGAGGCTAAATTTATAAAAACTTGTAGACTTTTTTATGAGAACAAAACAAAGGAAAGAGTAAAACAATTTTATAGAAATTTTAATAAAAAAGATAAAAAAGAGACAATCAACGGTGAATTAATGCCAAGTTTAAATTATCTATTTAAACTTATTGATTGGGGAAGTATTTCTACTGGATTAGCAGGTCGTTTTCACGGAGATTTTCATTTTGAAAATATTTTATGGAATAATAATAAAAAAAAATTTACGTTTATTGATTGGAGGCAAGATTTTGGAGGCAACCTTCAAGTTGGTGATATTTATTATGATCTTGCAAAATTACTTCATGGTTTAATTGTTTCTCATCAAATAATTTTGAAAAATAAATTTTTAATTAAATGGTCCTCTAAAGAAATAGTTTTTAAATTGCAACGTAAGAGAATATTGATTCAATGTGAAAAATACCTAGAGGAATGGTGTTTAATTAACAATTTCAATATATCCAAAATACGAATAATTACTTCCATCATTTTTCTGAATATTGCTACATTACACCATTATCCATATTCTTTATTATTATATTCCTTAGGAAAAAAAATGCTCAACAAAGAATTAAATAAAAAAAAATTACAATAAGGAAATTTTTTAAAATAATTTTTTTAAAATTATCTCAACGATTGTAAAGGTTAATTGTTAATGTATAATATTTAATGAATTTAAATAAAAATGACTAATCTAAAAATTGCACTTAAATATTTTAGTACTTTTCAGAAAAAAGATTTGTATTCAATAGAAAAAATGTTTGCAAAAGATATTGAATTAAGAGATTGGAACGTTTCTGCCAAAGGTATTAAAAAAGTTTTAAAGATTAATCAAAAAATATTTAGAAGCTGTGAGATTTTGAAAGTAAGACCAATAAAAACTTATATTTCAGATAATTATGTAGTTGCTGAACTTAAAATTAAAATGGATGATAAAAATTTTTTAGTTTTAGATATTTTAAAATTTAATAAAGATAAAAAAATAAAAGAAATTAAAGCATATTTAGGTAATAAATAATAATTGTGATTAAAAAAAAAATAAGAATTTACGATTTAGCTTTTGAAACAAAATATAGAAAACAATTCAACAAAGGCGTCAAAAAAATTTTAGACGAAGGATTTTTATCAAATCATACTTTTGTTAATAAACTTGAGAATAAATTTTCAAAAAAAAATAATTCTAAGTATTCTATTGCTGTAAATTCGGGTACTGCAGCCATAGAATTAATATTAAGATCTATCAACATAAAAAATAAAAAAATTATAATTGGGAACAATACATTTATTGCAACTGCAGTAGCAGTCAAAAATTCAGGCGGAGTACCTTTGCCAGTAGATATTGATAGTAAATATTTTAGTTTGTGTCCATACGAATTAGAGAGAACTATAAAAAAAAATAAAGATATTGGAGCGGTAATAATTATTCATATTGCAGGTTTGGTAACACCAAATATTTACAAGATAGTTTCAATTTGTAAAAAATATAATATTCCACTCGTAGAAGATTGTGCTCAAGCATTTGGATCAACAATGAGAAATAAGTGTGTTGGTAATTTTGGTATAGCTGGAGCTTTTAGTTTGCAAACCACGAAAGTGCTAACAGCAGGAGAGGGAGGAATAGCTGTCACAAATGACAAAAATTTATTTGATCAAATGTCTAGAAATAAATTTTATGGATACTCAAAAAATAATAAGCTTTTACATATTACAGAAGGAAGCAATTTAAAGATGTCTGAATTTGTAGCCCTCGCAGCAATTTGTGATTTAGAAAGAGTGGATTCAAGAGTTAAAAAAAGACAAAATCTAGCCCACAGATATCAGAAAAATTTAAAGAATACAGAATGGATAACACTTGCGCCCGTAAAAAACTCTACAACAAGTTATTATAAACAAATTATTTTATCACCAATCAAGAGAAAAATTATTTATGAGGAATTTAATAGGTACTCTGTAAGTCCAACTGGAGGTGTGTATTTTGAACCACTTAATAGGCAACCAATATTGGGCAAATTGAGTGACAAATTATTTCCTAATTCTAGTTACTTTGCAGATAATCATTTTTGTCCACCGTGCTATCCAGAACTTTCTTTGAGTGATATAGATTATATCTGTAATATTTTACAAAAAATAACTTAATAAAAAAATAAAAAGATTTATAAATTGATTTTAATATGAATTTAGAAAATTTAAAATTTTATAATAATCATGGATATTTTATTTATAAAAACTTTTTAAATAAATCAATTTGTAACCAAATTAAATCTTCAGCGAAAAAATTGAAACCTAAAATAAAAATTCCTTTCTCAAAAACACCTCTTGGGTTTGGAGATGTAAGATTTAAATTTCCATTCAATAAAATACTTAAAGAAACAAATATAGGTGAAATTTCTGAAAAAATTATAAAAAATAAAACAAAGCTGAGCCATTTTATGTTGGTAAATAAATCTGCTTGGATTGGTCCGGACACAGAATGGCATCAAGAAGTATTTAATATTAATATGTATGCACCTGGGATTAATTTAAAAAAAGATTGGAAAAAATTTGTACAGGTCTTTATTGCAATAGATAATCAAAATAAAGAGAATGGTTGCTTAAAAATATTTGATAGATCTCACAAAGCTGGAAAGTTAAAATTTCAAAATATAGTCAACATTAATGGAAGTCACAAAAGAAGAGTAATGCCAACTGATTTAGATAAGCTTTACAAAAAGTACAAAATTATAGATATTGAATTAAACCAAGGTGACGCAATTTTTTTTAATCATTTACTAGTTCATGGATCATCAAATAACCTTTCACCACATTCAAGACTAACTGCCTTGCTACAATTTTACGATGAAAATTTAAAATTTAATAATAATTATTTTGAAAGGTATAGAAGTTTCAGATCTAAATTTGTAAAAGAATGGCATAAAAATTCTCTAATAAAAGCTAATTTATATAAAAAAAATTTAAATGATTTTAAAAAATAAAGTTAATAAAGATCGAAAGAATTGGAGAGAAATATTTGAGAGTTTCGACTCTCAATGGAAATTGAAAAATTACGATTTAAAAGGTTTATTATATACGGCTGGTCATCTGAAAAGTAAAACTGGAGGTTATACTGTAAAGAGATGGCTTGGTGAAATGAAGAAAATTAAAGATAAAATTGCTGTAAAAAATGGGAAAATTTTAGAAATTGGATGTGGAACAGGCGCTGTATTAAAAACGTTTGAAAAAGAGATGAAAATTTTTGGAGCAGATTATGGTAAGTCATTGATTAAAATTGCTTCTAAAGCATTACCAGGAGGACATTTTCAATACTCAGATGCCGCTAACATAAATTATAAACAAAATTATTTTGACTCTATTATAATATTCAGTTGTGCTCAATTTTTTCCAGATAAAAGTTATTTTAATAAAGTTATAAATAAATGTTTTAAATTTTTGAAAAAGGATGGAAATTTGTTTATCGGTGATTTGATTGAAAAAAGTAAACAAAAGGAATTTGATAAATATAGGAAAAATCAATTAGGTCTGAAAGAATATAAATTAAAGTATCAAGGAAAAGAAAATTCTAATTTGACTCATTTTTCAATTGATAGAGATGAAATATCAAGTTTGTTGAAGAGCAAATTTAAAAATATAGAAATATTTAATTCAATTATGAGGGGTGATGAGAATGAAGTATTTAGATTTAATGTATGTTGCAAAAAAAAATAAAAATTTATGATGAGATTTATATAGGAGCCTCATTAGCGGTATTATTAAAAATCTGTACAAGTAATAAAAAAATATTAATTGTAGAAAAAGATAAAAATTTTGGTGGAGCATGGAGAAATAATTATAGTCACAATTTGAGGAATATTGACCTTGCATGCCACTTGATTGTCACCCAAGGAAAAAAACATTGTAACCATATAATTAGCTATACAAAAAAACTTGGAGTTAAACTAAAAGTTATTGAAAAAAAAAATCTTTTTTACGACTCAAAAAATTTTAAAGCATATGGAAAGACAGGACCTGCATTAGTTTGTAAAACAGGTTGGTCAGATATGCTGAATAAAATACAAAATATTATTTTAAAAAAAAAAAATATAACAATTGTTCGTAATGCAAGAGTTTCAAAAATAGAAGCTAAAGAAAAAAAAATCAAAATTAATTATGGTAATAAAAAAGTGAGCTTAGGAAAAAAAATTTATTTTCCTGTTTATTGTGATTTAAATCACATTAATTTTTTAGATAAAAAAATACACTTACCTTTCAATTTAATCAAAAATATTCATTATGTTTTTTTTCTGAAAGCAAAATCAAATATTTTAAATAATGAATTTCAAGCGTTTTTGGAAAAAAATAAAAATAGTATTTTTGATAGACTCTCAATATCTTCATCAACATATTTAAAAAATAAAGTGAATTCTTATGTTGTTTGTGCAAGAGTTTCTAAAAATATTAAAACTAAATTACATCTTATTAATTATAAATCTATTTTGTCTTTCTTAATGAGTAATAAGTTAATAGATTCTGGGAAAGTCATACTTTTAAAAAGAATAAAATATATCTGTCCATATCGAAATATCGATGATGTAAAAAAAATTAAAGATTTATTAAAAATTAACAAAATACCTGTCGAAATTTTAGATACTAGATATATGGGTCATTTTTTGTGGAAAATTGCTAAATTACATTATAAGAAAAACGTAATTAAATAAAAAGTTAAAAATCTAGGTGCAAAAAATTTATCGATTAAATTTAAAACTGAATTTTAAATGTTAGTTTTATTAAATCCTCATAAAAATCATTTGTATGGAAATGTTAAGCAGCGGATAGATCAGGGTTTAAAAAATATTTCTAAACTAAATTTTTTTTTAAAAACATTCATAATGGTTTCAAACACCAGATACTTGATTGATAGGCAATTTTTTCCTGAAACTCCTAAAAGTTTGAAATTTTTCTTTAAGTCAATATTTTTCCAGAATTACCTTCTGAAGGAATGGCAAATAATGAATGGTATTAAAAATCAAAAATCGATCATTACTTGGGATAAATTAACTAAAAATGATACAATCATTTTAAATGCTAAAGACTTAAGATATAAAAATATTGGTAAAAGATTAGAGAAAACAAGTGTTAATAAACTGATTCTTCTCTCTAATCATTATGGTACTCATCCAAGTGCTGAATATGAGGCTCTTTCAAAATTTAAAGGAAAAATTAATTTAATTTCTGAAGTTAGTATGAGAGAGAGACCATTAATTAAAGACTATTTACCAATGATAGAGTCAGAATATACCTTTGGTTATTGTATAAATGAGAAATTTAAATGTGATAAAATTTTTTCAAACAGGAAAGAACGTGCAATAGCAGTAGGAACTATTAATCTTGATTTACCCAAAAACAATGAGTCACTTAGAAAGTATTTGGTTGATAATGATTTAGATAACAACCATCACTACAGAACTAAACTTTATAATTATTCAAAAAATTCAAAATTAATTGATACTTTATTTAATGTTCGACACAAACATCAAATATCAAAAAAAAAAAATGAAATTTTAACCAAAAATTATCATACATATGATCTAAATGAGTTGTATAATTCTTATAAGCTTGCAATAATATTGCCTGATTCATTAAAAACAGTACCTCAACTAATTTTTGAAGCTTTAGGTTCTGGAACAGTTGTAGTAACTATGTATGATAAAGGGTTAGAACAGTTGGGTATTTTGAAAGATGTGCATTATGTAGCTTATGACTTTAATCAAAAATTAGATAATTTTGATATTTTTTTAAAAAATTTATTAACAAAAAAAAACTATCTTCAAAAGATACATGAAGAAGCATTAAAAATAAGTAAAAATTTTAGAAAAAAAAATATTACTAATAAATTAAAAAGTTTTTTAGAAAGTATTTAAATTTTCACAAATTAATGAAATCTGACAAATTAAATTTGACTATAAAAAAAAGAAAAAAAATAAAAATTGCTTTTCTAGATAGAGATGGTGTGTTAAATTCTAGCAAAATTAACAGAGGATACATTGGATTAATTAAAGATTTTAAATGGGTGCCTGGTGCAAAAAAAACGATTAAATTCTTAAAAAAAAAAAATTATAAGATTGTAATAATTACAAATCAATCAGGAATAGCAAGAGGATATTTCTCTTTGTTTGATGTTTATAAGTTACATAACTTTATAAAATTGGAATTAATTAAATTTGGTACAAAAGTAGATAAGATAATTTTTTGTCCATTTCATGAAAATGGAATTATTAAAAAATATAAAAAAAAATCTAATTTAAGAAAACCTGGAATAGGTATGTTTTTAAAGATTAATAAGATATGGAAAGTAGATAGAAAAAGTTCATTTATAATAGGGGATCAACTAACTGATATGCAATTTGCTAAAAAAGCTAATATCAAAGGATTTCTGTTTAATGAAGGAAATTTATATAATTTTTTTAAAAAAAAAGTTTCTAAATTTATTATTTAGATACAAAGTAGAGATAACATTAGTTTAATTTATAAATTATGATTTATTTTTAAATATTAATTATGAAATTAAAAAAAAAAATCGGTCTTCTCACCTTTTTTCAAACTACAAACTTAGGTACACTAGTACAATCTTATTGTACATTTAAAATAATAGAAAATCTTCATAAGAATAGCTCTGTTGAATTTTTAGATTATGAAACATATCAAAGGTCTTTTTTTAGATTTAGAGAGCTGTACCCATCAACTGGCATAATATCAGGAAAATTTAAATTATTTAATCTCTCTTCATTAAAAAAACAAATTTCTGCTCGCAAATTCTTGCAAATTAATTGCAATTTAAAAAAAATTGGATTTTTTCATGGAATTTTAAAACCAAAAAATATTCTTGAAAATTTACAATATGATTGTGTATATGTAGGTAGTGATACAGTATGGATGTACAACAAAAAACGTGCACCCAAAATTCCAAATATATATTTTTTACCTAATGAAATGGGTAACTTTTCAAGAATAGCAATTTGTGTTTCTATGGATCCAACTAGAAATGATAGCAAATTCTTTTCATCTGATAACAAAAAATTAGTAAATGCATTAAATGGATTTGATAAAATTATTGTGAGAGACAAAAATACTGAGATAATGGTTAGAAATTTAGCGCCCAATATTCAAACCCATTTAAGTTTTGATCCAGCACTAATATATCCTTATCAAGATGAATTTAAAATTAATTATATAGATTATAAAAATTTAAATAGAGAAAAGATTTTAATCTGGTCTCAGAATTTGCAAAATAAAATGATATCTTCAATTCTGTCAAAAACAGAATTTAAAGGTATAGAGCCATTTGATATTAATTGGAAATCAAATCCAATAAAACAAGAAGTTGAAGAAATGACTAGTTTTGGAGGCCTTGTAACTGATAGGTTTCATCGTGCAATTTTAATGATGAAAAGCTCAGCTGCACCAGTCATATTTTTGGAGAGTGAACATAAGTATCCTGGTTCAGGCAGTAAGGGCAGAGAGTTAATGGCCTCATTAGATTTACAAGATTATGTTATAAGAAGCGAAGATTTTAAAAACAATAAAGGATTTAACATAGTTGAATTGATTAGAAATTGGAACAACGAACTTGCTAGGAAAAGGTATAATCGAATAAGTGAAATAGAATTGAATGAAAAAAAAAAACTTTTTAAATATTTGACAGACGAAACATGAAACAAAATATTCTCATATTAGCTCTAGACGGTTTGTCTATTAGCTTAATACAAAAATTGAATTACTTAGAAAATGGTTATTTTAGGGATTTTAGTTTAAAGAATATTGATGCAGATTTACTTTCTAGAGGTTGGGCTGAATGGATAAGTGGTAAAAGCGGTTACGAAATCGATGCTCTTTATAATAAGCCTAAAGGAAGTAACAGTTGGTCTTTTACTCAAAAATATGAGATCTCAGATTATCAAAAAAATGAGTCAAAACCAATATGGGAGTCACTAAATGAGCTAGATTTGAAAGTAGGATTATTTGGACTTCCAACCACCTATCCAGCACCCAGAGTAAAGGGGTATTGCATTTCAGGATCAGGAGCTGGTTTTGATCAGAGTAGTGGAATTTCTGAAAAAGCTGTTAATCCAAAAAAATTACTCCAAGAAATAAAAGATTTTGGTGGTCTATCCCCAGAAATTCGTTTTTCAAATGGGAAATATACCAGTAAAAATGATTTCTTGAGAGATGAGTCAACTGGATTAATCAATAGATCAAAACTTTTCACGTTTTTATCAAAAAAATATTCTACTGATGTGAATATTTTCTTTGATAAATATTTTGCACATTTAGCGTGGATTTGTATGGGCGAAATTGAATTATATTATCAAGGAAAATTAAAAAAGACTGAATTTTTGATTGAACATTTAAAAGCATTTAATGATGCTATAAACAATATAATACACGAGCTTAAACCTGCAGGAGTAATCTTAATATCTGATCACGGGGTACAAAAAAGAGTTTATTCTGTAAATATGAATAAATTTCTTGAAAAAGTGGGATTAATAAAAAAAGGATCTATAACTAAAAAGATAGGAGTATTATCTAAAAAATTTTTGAAGAAAATTATTCCACCTAGATATCACAAACCTATATCATCTCAATTCCTGAAAAATAAAAGTAGAGTAGGAATTCCTGGTAATGGCATTTATGATGAATCAAAAAGTTATCTATTTGCAGCCCGTTATATACCGGGATTATTTATAAACACATCTAGATTTGGTGGAAATGTGGATTCAGATAAAATTGAATTCTATCGAAAATATTTAAAAGATCTTATATCAAATGATGATATACTCAAAAAAATTGGGATAAGAGTAGACTTAAATGCTTTAAATTGCAAAATGGCAAATAATTTAGGTAAAGAATTTATTCCACTTACTGAACCCGCTGGGGTTTTTTTTGAGGATAATGGTAAAATGGTCATGAAAAATAAATTCTTGAATGAACATGATGATAAAATACCAAGAGGAAGCTCTATGTTAACAGGTATTAAAAATCGTGATGCTATATTTGGATTAAATTTTGTTAAAAAATTGGATTTTATTGATGATATTTTTGAAGAATGTAATAATTTAAGAGAAAGCAATTTTGCAACATTATCTATAATTAAAAAATATTTTAAAAAATAAAATTTTGCGAAATATTTTTTAATCTACAATAAAAAAAATCTTTGAAAAAATCAAAAGTAATAGAATTAAAATTAATACAACTTTATTAAATGAGAGAGATAAATTATTGGAAATGTAAGTGATATTTACAAGAAATTACCAAATAATTATTATGACATTATATTACTTGATGCAATGAAGGATGAAAAATCACGAATTAAGCTATTAGAAGAGTCACTATTATTGGCTAAAAAAGGTTCGTTTATAATACAAGATGGAGGATGGCTAAATTCAGCAGTAGATCATTTTTGTGATAAAAATAATTTTCTAAATATAAAACTTGATCGGTTATCAGTGATTAATATAAAATAAATTTATTTCTATGTTAGTTTTTCTAAATCCTCATAAAAACCATTTATATGGAAAAGTTAGACAGAGAATAAATAGCGGTGAGAGCAATGTTCCAAAACTTAACTATTTTTTACAAGCATTCTTAAAAATTAATAATAGTAAATACTTAATAGATAAACAGAGATTTCCAGAGTATCGTTTTAATTTACTTGAATTATTTTATTTAATTTTTTTTTCTAGAAGACAATTAAAGCAGTGGGAGAAACTTAATGATATTAAGATAAATAAATCGATGATATCTTGGAGAGAAGTAAGTTATGAAGATACTATTGTTTTAAATGCAAAAGATCTTAAATACAAGAATATATCCAAATTTTTAAAAAAAACCAAAGCAAAAAAAATTTTGCTTTTAACAAACCACTTTTGTCATCACCCAGATTTAGGTAAAGATGTTTTGTCAAATTTTAAAGGAGAGATAGAATTATTGTCAGAATTACCAGTTCGATCAAAGCCAATTTATAAAGATTATTTGCCAAATAAAAATAGTGAGATAATCATGGGATACACAATTGCAGATCGCTTTTTCTATAAAAAAAAATTTTTTGAGAGAAAAAAAAAAGCAATAGTTATTGGGTCATATAGTTTAAATCGTAAACGTAATCAAATAGAGCAGTCATATTTTAACAATAATAAACTAAATGGAAGTCAACATTATCGTTATATGATTGATAAGAATATAAGGTCAAAATCAAAAGTGATAGATAATTTTACTAGTGAACGTTCACGCAGTAATGTTTCAAAAAAAGATTTTATTACTAAAGTTAGTCGTTATTATAGCACAGATTTAAATGAGAAATTAAATTCTTATATGTTACTTATATGCCCTCCAGACTCTTATGATGTATTACCGCAATTAATGTTTGAAGCAATGGCTTGTGGTACGGTTGTTATAACAAATATAGATCCAACTCTTGAAGAGTTAAATATTTATGAGGGGCAGCATTATGTGGGCTTTGATTTTAAAAATAATATAAATCAGTTAGAAAAATTTGTTGAGGATCTTCTAAATAATGAAGCAGAAAAGCTTAAAACTATTCATGATAATGTCATAAAATTATCTAAGAATTTTAGAGTTGATCAAGTTATAAAAAATACAGTAAATTTTTTAGAAAAATATAACTAATATTTAAATTATTATTAAGAACTAAATTATTTGCTTCAACTTAAGCAATATTGTAGATGGAATGATTTATGAAATTTGATGTTTATTGATTTATTAGTCTTGATAATTTTAAGTTAATGACAATTTTTGTAATAGTGGTAATAATTATTCATTAATTCATGTTAAAAAATTCTTCTATATTAGTTACAGGTGGTACAGGTTCTTTTGGTAATAGTTTTATTCCACTTACTCTTAAAAAATATAATCCCAAACGTTTAGTTGTTTTCTCTCGTGATGAAATGAAACAGTGGGAGATGGAAAAATTATTTAAAAATGACAAAAGAGTAAGGTTTTTTATTGGCGATGTACGTGATAAAAGTACACTTCATAGAGCATTACATAAAATTGATTTTGTAGTTCATGCAGCAGCAACTAAAATAGTACCAACTGCAGAATATAATCCATTTGAATGTATAAAGACTAATATTGATGGGGCTATGAATTTAATTGATGCTTGCATAGATCAAAAAGTTAAAAAAGTTGTTGCCCTTTCAACTGATAAAGCAAGTAGTCCAATTAATCTTTATGGAGCAACAAAATTAGCATCAGATAAACTATTTATTGCTAGCAATTCTTCTTATGCTAATGGTCATGGTACAAGTTTTTCAGTTGTGAGATACGGCAACGTAATGGGATCAAGAGGATCCATCATACCATTTTTTTTATCTTTAAAAGATCAAAGGCAATTACCTATTACTGATAATCGTATGACACGTTTTATGATCTCATTAGACCAAGCAGTTAAATTAGTGTGGCATACTTTTAACAATATGATTGGAGGTGAGATTTATGTAAAAAAAATTCCTTCTATAAAGGTGACAGATATTGCTAGTGTAATTTCACCAAAATCTAAACTTAAAATTACTGGCATTCGTCCAGGTGAAAAATTGCATGAACAAATGATTGGTAGTGATGATAGCCATTCAACATATGAATATTCTGATTATTATAAGATTTTACCACAGATAAATGAATGGGGAAAAGATAGTTTGCGTATAAAGAATGGAAAAAAAGTATCTGAAGGATTTGTTTATAGCAGTGATAGCAATATTGATTGGATGACAAAAAGTAAATTAAAAAAGTGGATTGACTCTAATATAAATTTTATAGGCAAACTATAACTAATAAATTTATTTATTTTTAATTTTTTATAATAATAAGTAAATTATTCTATTATCTGGTAAATTAAATATATATTTTGTTAACTTTAAAAATGAAAAATAAATATAATATTGCAATTTTTCTTGCTGCAAGATCTGGATCTAAAAGATTACCAAATAAGCATTTTTTGAAAATAAATTCTCGTTACAAGGTAATAGATTTATGTATTTTAAGATTAAAAAAAACAAAATTAGTTAATAAGATTTTTTTGTGCACAACTAAAAAAAAAGAAGACTATAAATTTCAGAATATATGCAACAAACATAAAATAAAATTATTTAAAGGAAATACCAACGATGTTGCAAAAAGAATAATTGATTGTGCCAAACAAAACTCTATAGAAACAATTGTAAGAATTACTGCTGATTGCCCAATAATAGATCCAAATATAATAGATGAATGTATCAAATTACATTTTAATAAAAAAAGTAATTATACTTCAAATACATTAAAACTTACATTTCCAGATGGTTTAGATGTAGAAATTTTAGATTTAGATACATTAATGAAATCACAAAAAATTTCTAAAAGTAAGTATAACAAAGAGCATGTAACCTCTTTCATACAAAAGTCAAAATTGTTCAAAAAAAATAATTATGTGAATAATATTAATTATTCAAATAGGCGATGGACATTGGATAATTTAAAAGATTATTTATTTTTAAAAAAAGTTGCTAAGCATTTTTGGCCTAAAATATATTTTTCTTGGATAGATTTAATTAAAGCTGAAAAACATAACAAATCTCTAATCCGTATCAAAGAAAGATCAAGTGAATAAAACCAAGTTAAAATCTAGACTAGTAATTGGGTCTGCAAATTTTACACAAAAATATGGAACAAACTCTATTATAATAAATCATAAAGAAAAAAAAAAAATTTTTAATTTAGCTAAAGTAAATAAAATTTATAAAATTGATACTGCGAAATCTTATTTGATAGATAAAAATGTTTTTAAAAATATAGATAAAAAATTTAAATTTTTTACTAAAATAATACCAGACTCTAGGTGGATATCATTGGAGTATTGTCAAAAGCAATTAGATGATCATTTTAAAATATTTAATAACCACAAAGTCGAAACGCTGCTATTTCATGATACAAAACCTTTGCTAAATAAAAATGGTATAAAAATTTTCAAAAATTTAGAATTATTAAAAAAAAAAAAATATTTTCAAAAAATTGGATTATCAATTTATAATATGAATTATCTAGATCAAATTGTTTCAAATTATAATTTAGATGTAATACAATGCCCATATAATATTTTGGACAGAAAGATTTTGACCTCAGGATTTTTTGAAAAATTAAAAAACCTTGGTATAGAAGTTCATATAAGATCTATATTTTTACAGGGTTTATTGGTTAATAAATCATTCTATAAGAAAAACTACTTTAAAAAATGGAAAAAATTTTTTTTTGAATGGTTTAAAATTTTAGAAAATAACAATATCACTCCAATTGATTATTGTTTAAGTGATTTATTGCATCATGATTTTGACAAAATAATAATTGGTATTAATAATTCTGAAAACTTAAAAGAAATAATAAATTTTAAAACTATAGATAAAAATAAAATGATAAATTTTAAGATAAGTGATACAAAACTCACAGACCCTAGAAATTGGCGATAATATGAAAATTAAAAACGGTATAAATTTGTACAAATATGCAAAAACAATAATTCCAGGTGGCACAACTTTATTTTCTAAAAGATCAGAGCTTCATTTGCCAAACAAATGGCCTGCTTATTTTACTAAAGCAAAAAAAATAAATGTCTGGGATTTAAAAGGAGATAAATATCTTGATATGTTTTGTGCTGTAGGAACAAGTATATTGGGATATTGCAATGACGCAGTAAGTAAATCAGTAATAGATATCACTAACAAGGGGACCATGACGACCTTAAACTGTCCTGAGGAGATTTATTTATCTCAACAAATAATTAAACATCATCCATGGGCATCTATGACAAAGTTTACTAGAGGAGGCGGTGAAGCAAATGCATTAGCAATAAGAATTGCAAGATCCTCTACAAAAAAAAAAAATGTTGCTTTTTGTGGTTATCATGGGTGGCATGATTGGTATTTATCTTCAAATATTAACTCAAAGAATAATTTAGACCAACACTTAATGTCAGGATTGAATTATGACGGTATACCTGAAAATTTAAAAAATACTGCATTTCCTTTTCCATATAATAATTTTGATTATCTTTTAAAATTAATAAACAAAAGAAAAATTGGCATTATTAAAATGGAAGTAATACGAAATATGAAACCACGTGATAATTTCCTTCAAAAAGTTAGAAGAATTTGTAATAAAAAAAAAATAATTTTAATTTTTGACGAATGCACATCTGGTTATAGAGAAAATATGGGTGGTATACATCTTAAGTTCAAAGTTAATCCAGATATTGCAATATTTGGTAAAGCACTCGGAAGTGGATATGCGATCAATGCAATTATTGGCAAAAAAAATATAATGAAAAAAGCTGAGAATACTTTCATAAGCAGCACTTTTTGGGGTGAGCGAATCGGTTATACAGCAGCACTAGCTTCAATTAAAGAATTTAAAAGATTGAAAGTTTTTAAAAAGATTAAAAGTAATGGAAAATTGATAAAAGATATTTGGCAAGATTTATCAAAAAAACACAATATACCAATTAAAATAACTGGCACAGATGCAATAATATCATTCGAGTTTTGTGATCATCATATAAAAAGAAAAACTTTTCTTACTCAAGAGATGCTAAAAAAAAAAATTTTAGCAACAAACATGATTTATATTACTGTTTTTCACAATAAAGATAATATTAAAAAATATATAAAAATTTTAGATAAAGTTTTTAAGGATATTTCAGAAAAAAAAATCAAAAATATTCTTAAATCAAAGTTATGCTTTAAGCCAATAAAAAGATTAAATTAAATTATGAAATATATACCATATGGTAGACAGTATATTGATAATGCTGATAAAAAAGCGGTACTAAAATCATTATCAAATGATCTGATTACCACAGGTCCTTTTGTTGAAAAGTTTGAGAGACAAATAAAAAAATATCTTAAGTGTAAATATAGTTATGTATGTAGCAGTGGAACGGCTGCAATTCATTTAGCAATGTTATCAATTGGTTTAAAAAAAGATGATGTCATTTTAATGCCAGCAGTAAATTTTATAGCTTCTTATAATATGGCAAAAAACATGCAGCTAAATATCTGTCTGATAGATGTTGATGAATATACTGGTCAGATTACTCCAAATAAAATTTTAGAATGTATTAAAAAAAATAAACTAAAAAAAATAAATGCCCTTATAGTAATGTATCATGGGGGTTATCCCTTATATTCAAAGGATTTTTATGATTTAAAAAAAAAATATAATTTTTTTATAATTGAGGATGCATGCCATGCTTTAGGATCAGAATATAAATATGGGAAGAGGTTATTTAAAATTGGATCTTGTAAACATGCAGATATTTCAACTTTTTCTTTGCATCCATTAAAGTCAATTACTTCTGGAGAAGGAGGCATAATAACAGCAAAAAATGCTAAGATTGCCAAACAAATTAAACTTTATAGAAGCCATGGAATATCTCGGAATAAAATGAATTATTGGAAGTATGATGTTATAAAACATGGTTTTAATTATAGATTATCAGATATTAATTGCGCATTAGGTCACTCACAACTAAATAAAATCAGTTTATTTTTAAAGAAAAGAAAATTAATTTATGAAAAATATTTTAAAGAATTAAAAAATTTCAATTCAAACTTAATAATACCTAAATATCCTAAAACTATTAAACCATCTTTTCATTTATTTTTAATAAATATTAAATTTAATAATCTAAAAAAAAGTAAAGATCATTTTATGAAGTATCTAGTAAAGCATAATATATTAGCTCAGCAACATTATATTCCAACATACAAATTTAAAATTTACAAAGAAAATAAATATAATTTTTTAGGATCAAATAAATATTTTAAAAACTCTATTAGTATCCCAATTTTTGTGAATTTAAAAATACAACAACAAAAAAAAATTATAAAAACTATTAAGAATTATTTTAGGGGATAATATAACACAAAAAATCTTAATAATGCTTCCTAAAAAAATAAATATTGAAGACTTAACAAAGATTAAAGAATTTTCTGAAAACAAATATTTTAGTCATTTAGTAGATCCATTATACTTGAAATACCAAGAACTTTATCATGAAACAAACTTTATAAATAAGTCGGTATACTTTAATAATAATAATCTAATTTTGATTCCAATTACAGTAAATAATAATAAAAAATATTCTTTTTATGGCAATCCAATAAAAATTATCTCAGAAGATTATATATCAAAAATAGATTATTTAGAAATTAAAAATTATTTTGAGAAAACTGAAAGTGAAAAATTATTTATTTTTGAAATTAAAGATGAAAATGATTTAATAAATAATAGATTAGATCAAGTTGAGAAAATATTTTATGAAATTAATATTAATCTTTTAGAAAGTATTGAACGAATAAAAAGTAATTTTTCCTCTAATACTAGAAATGAAATTAAAAAAAACTATGAAAATACAAAATACGAAATAATTGACAAAAAAAATTATAAAAAAGATCAAATTTTTGAAATGATGAATCTTCATATTAAAATTTCAGGAAAAAAAACTAGGTCTGAACAGTCATGGAAGCAAAATGAAAAAATGATATTGAATGATAAAGGTTTTTTAATCAAGGTTACTTATAAAGATAAACTTGTGTCTTATAGTTTTTTTTTCTACAATGATGTGATATGTCGTTATTTTTCAAGCGTTTCAGATAGAGAATATTATAAACAAGTAAAGAATATGAATCACAAAACTCTTTGGATAGCAATTAATTTTGTTAAAGAAAAATCTAAATTTTTTAATGTAGGTGAAATATCTATTTTTAATAAACAAGATATTACTGATAAAGAAAAAAATATAGAAAAGTTTAAAAAGAAATTTAGAGGTATAAACTCAAAATTTGTAGTATTAAATTCTTTTCCTGAATATAATTTTTACAAAAAATTTATTATGGGTTAAAATCTTAAAAACTTAATTCTTTATTAATAGGATATTTACTATATTGAAAATACAAAAAAGATATTTAATCACCACTCCAGATGAAACAACATGGAAATATGACCGACCAGTCATTTTTTTAGGAGAATGGTGTCGACTATATGATCGTAAACATATATGGCAGAACATGGATGCTTTAGTTGCAAAACCTTATGGCTTAGATAAGTCAAAAAAAGAAGATGACTTTTCTATTATAAAAGAGCTTGAACAAAAATTGTTTACAGAACTTTGTGAAATATTAAATAAATATCATAACACATTTCACACTGAAAGATTTTGGCAAATTCTTTTAGGGCATTGGTTAAGGAGAATTCTAAAATTACTTATTAATCGCATAAATACACTTAAGCAATGCTTTAAGTTGTATAAAATTTCTGGCACTACTATTTATAAATATACTGTTGATTTAGCATCAATAGATAGTACCTCTGTCAATTCTGCTAGTATAGATGATGGTTGGAATAACTCATTAAACGCACGTATTATTGATATTTTAAAAATTGATTTTCCTTTAGAATTTTTAAAAGATAAACATAGTCTGGATACTAATTCAGGCATTAGTCTTAGACCATTAGCAAATAATCAATCTTTTAAAACAAAAATTTCTAATTGGTGTTTTTATTACTATAATAAAATTTCAAGAAGGTTTTTAAGTGATAATGATGCATTTATCATAAACAGCTATCTTCCCCAAAGGATGGAAATTAAATTAGAACTAGCATTAAAGCAATGGCCACAAATATGGAAGCTTCAACGAAGAAATCTAGATTTACAGGATACCATTAAGGTATCTGATAAATTATTGCGTAAGAAATTGACAGAAAAATTAATTTCTAAATCAGGTTCTGATATTGAAAATATTGTTCGCTCGCTATTATTTGAATTATTACCAATATGTTATTTGGAAGGATTTAAAGATTTAAAAAAATTTGCTAATCAACAACCATGGCCAAAATCACCAAAATTTATATTTACTAGTAATAACTTTGATTCAGATGAAGTTTTTAAGTTTTGGACTGCATCTAAAGTAGAGAAGGGCTTTAAATATTTTGTTGGCCAACATGGAAATAACTATGGCACAAAAAAAAACTATTCTCACCGAATAGAGATGTTAACATCAGATAAATTTATTACCTGGGGTTATAATAAGCTACCATGTCATGTGCCAGCTTTTATATTTAAAACTGCGGGCGTTAAAAAAGAAACATATAATTCTAAAGGAGGATTAATATTAATTGAGATTTGTCATCCTGGTTCCTATGAAACTCAAGATATTGAAAGTGAACATATAAATTATTTTAATGATCAAAAAGAATTTGTCAAAAGGCTTGATGAGGATGTTAAAAAAAATCTCACTATTAGATTACATTCATCTTATAAGATTTTTAGATGGAGTGAAGAGAAGCGATGGTTTGATTTTGATCCAATGCTAAGATTAGAAACTGGTAAAATTAATATCAATAAATTAATTTCTAAAAATAGATTGGTGGTACATAGTTACGATTCAACAGGGATTTTAGAGACCTTATCTCAGAACATTCCAACATTAGCTTTTTGGCAAAATGGTTTTGATAATATAGAAAATAGTGCTATTCCCCATTATCAGACACTAGTTGATGTGGGTATTATCCATTTATCCCCAAGGTCTGTTGCAAGCAAAGTAAATGATATTTGGGATGATGTAGAAGGTTGGTGGAATCAAAGCCATGTACAAACAGCAAAGAATCAATTTTGTGAGCTTTATGCTAAAACAAGTCATAATCCCTTGTCTGAACTAAAAAGAATTTTACTCTCTTAAAAACACATTATTTAAAATAAAATTTAAATTTTAGAAAATAATCTATATATTAAAATATGTTTAAAAAAATTGAAGCTTGGATTGTAGGTCTTATAGTATTATTTTTTATTGTATTAATAATATTTGTATCAGCAATTTTGAGAGATGCCTACCTAGGTAAAAATCGTACTCCCGAAGTTTTAAGAAAAAATCTTATTATTATTTCAGAAATTCCAAGGAATATTATTAATGTAATGGCTCATTTTAGAGGCGATCACATTAATGCACCTCCCAAATTGAAAAAACATAAAGATAAAAAAAGATTTAAACAGTTTATTCCAAATAAAAGAAATGCTCTTTTAGTTCTACCTCGATATGATCACAGTATTAGTAGATCAATAGTTGATGTTGTTGATTTAAACAATTTTGAAGTAATACATACATATAAACATGATATTGCAGAAATGAATAAAAAAATCAAAAATATTGAAGAATTTCCAAGAATTAATATTGATAATCATCCAATAAGATTTAGATACTTTCATCCTTTAATTTTGGATGATGGTTCAGTTATAAGTGAGGGGTTATATTCAATTTTACATAAAATTGACTTTTGTTCAAATCTTGAATGGATCAATGATGAAGAAACATTTCACCACAGTAAAATGCTAGATCACGAAGGTAATATTTGGGTGGCAGGTAGAATGAGTCCTCAATCTAAATATATAAAAAAATATTCACTTAAAAATTTCTCTGATGACTCAATTATTAAAATTAATACAGATGGAAAAATATTATTTAATAAGAGTGTAACTGAAATATTAATTGAAAATAACATAGTCCCTAACAACTTTGCATTGAAATTATATATATCTGGAATAACGGACCCAATCCATTTAAACGACATCGAACCAGCATTTATTGATACTCAATATTGGAAAAAAGGAGATATATTTTTAAGCCCAAGACATCAATCAGCAATTATTCATTACAGACCAAGTACTAATAAAGTCATTAATTATATAACCGGTCCTTTTGCGCAGCAACATGATGTAGATATTATTTCAAATTCAGAAATTTCAATTTTTGACAATAATAACTTTGTTGTCAATAATGAACATTCCGAAGTTGTAATATATAATTTTGAAACTAAAAAATTTAAAAAATTATTTAATGATAAATTGCAAAAAGAAAATTTTAAAACATATTCTGGTGGACTACATCATATCTTTAAAGACGGGGCGCTGATGGTTGAAGAACAGAATCATGGACGAATACTTTTATTTAACAATAAAGGTGAAAAAGAGTGGGAATTTGTTAATAAAGATATAAATGGTGATATTGGGGATGTTAATTGGTTTAGAGTTGTGGAAGACCAACTATTTATTGAAAAATTTAAATCACTAGTAGAGAATACAAAATGCATAAATTAATTTTAATAATTTTATTATTTTTTTTCTTTAACACCTCGTCTTATGCTTATTTAGGACCTGGAGTTGGTGGAGGTGTGATTGCAGCAACGATAGGGATCATTGTTGCAATTTTTGCAGCATTATTTGGTTTGATATGGTTTCCCGTAAAAAGACTTCTTAAAAAAAGAAAACAAAAAAAAGAAAATAATCTAAATAAAGTTGATTAATCAATTACTATTAATTTTTAGTACGATCTTAATTTATGAATTTATAAATTATGTTAAATTAATAGATATTGTTAAATCAAACTTAAAAATTTATCAAAAAATAATAAAATTATTTAAATTTAAAAAAGTTTCAGATTCTAGAAAAGAAAAGTTAATATTTAATTATTCAAAATCACTATTCGTTGTTTCAATAAAAATATTTGCTATAATTATCTCTATATTTATTTTTATGTTAATTCTAAATCTATTATCTGATACATTTTTACATTTATTTATTTCTATTACGGGAATTATTGAATTAAGCATAATCTTTATAATTTATTATTTACTTAAAAAAAAAATTAATGAAAAACTACAGTGATATTCAAAAGTTTTTACACGACTTTGTATTAAGTAAAAAATTAATTAATAGATCTCTATTTGAAATTGAAAAGCTTATCTATTTAAAAAATAAAGATATAAGAAACAGGTCGCATATTTTTATCACTGGTCTTCCAAGATCTGGTACTACCAGTATTTTAAATTTTATATATTCATCTGATCAGTATGCTTCTTTAACTTATAAAAATATGCCATTTATATTATCTCCTAACTTTTCAAAACTGTTTAATCAAAAAAATGTCACCACAAAAGAGCGGTTACACGGAGATGGTATAACTTTTAATGTTAATAGTCCTGAAGCATTTGATGAAATATTTTTTAATTACGATGATGAATTCACTAAAAATGAGTTAGTTAATTATATTCAGTTGATTCTACTTTCAGAAAAAAAAAATTATTATTTAAGTAAAAATAACTTAAATTTTAAAAGAATAGATTTAATTAAATCTATATTACCTAATTCTAAATTTATAATTCCAATAAGAGAGCCACTACAGCATGCATATTCACTTTTAAATCAACATTTGCATTTTATTCAGTTGCAAAAAAAAAATGATTTTATTAAACGATATATGAATTATCTGGGTCATAATGAATTCGGTCTTAATCATAAGTCTTGGTATAAACCAATAAATTTTATAGATTTAAACAATATCAATTATTGGTTAGAACAATGGTGTTTGTTTTATAAAAATATCTTAAATAGTTATCAATCCTATAATAATTGCTTCTTTATAATCTACGAAGAATTAGTTGATCCAAATTATGTGAAAGAGTTTATGGAAAAAATTAGTTTTAATAAAGATAAAAAATTAAATTTAAATTATTTTAAAAATTCAAATAAAAAAGAGATAAATATTACTTATTCTAAAGATACATATGAAAATGCAACAAATCTTTATAAGAAATTTAAATTTTAGAAAATGTTATTAAGCATCTGTATTCCAAATTATAATAGAGGTAAATACTTGAATAATTGTTTAAATTCAATTTTGATAGCCAAATCTTTTTCATCTTTAAAATTTGAAGTTTGTGTTTCAGATAATGGCTCAAAAGATAATATCTTATCAATCATCAATTATTACAAAAAAAAAGGGTTAGCTATTAATTATAAAAGTAGCAATAAAAATTTAGGCTTTGGAGTAAATTTTTATAAAGTTATAAAAATGGCAAAAGGAGAATTTATTTGGTTAATAGGCAACGATGATTTATTATATCCACATACTTTAAAAAAATTGCAAATATTATTTCATAAAAATAAAGATGTTGATTTTTATTTTATAAACTCAGCTAGTTTGAATTCAAAATATGTTTTTAAATATATACAACCCTTTAATACAAAAAAAATTCCAAAAATTAGTCATAGTTTTTCAAAATTTAAAAAGAGTCAGAAAACCAAATTTTTCGATTTAATAAATCCATCAATTTCTTGGGACTTCATGCTTGCAATGTTTCTAACGATACATCGAAGAGAAAAATTTGTTAACAATATAAAATTATTAAATAAAAAAAAACTAAGAGACCCTAGGGTATGGTCTACTATTGATAATACAGCACCACATGTAAAAATTTTTTCTCATACTTTTAAAAAATCTAATTGTTATTTTCAAGCTAAGCCATTATCAGTTAATTTATTTGGAGAAAAGGATTGGAGCCCTATTTATCCTTTTATTATGATAATTAGAATTCCTGAAATATTAGATATCTATCGAAAAAATGGTTTACCATTTTTAAAATACATTTCTTATAAAAATCACATGTTAAAAAAATTTATTCCTTATATGTATTATATAATTAAAAATAAAAAATACAGTAACTATAAATTTATTAATTTTAAAAAAAACATACTTAATAATATTTTTTATCCAAATATATATATTTTTGGTTTTTATTATTTTATTAGAAAAATTTGTAACCAATTGTTGAAAATTTTAAAATAAAAAAATTAATTTAGTTTTTCCAAGGGGCACTTTTTTTTTTAATTAATTCGATTAAATATTCCTTATCTCTTGGAGTATCCATACACTGCCAAAATCCCAGATGTTTAAAACCTATAATTTGTTTTTTTTTTGATAGCTTTTCTAAAGGTTTTCTTTCAAGCATTTCATTATCTTTGCTAAGAAACTTAAATATTTCTTTACTAAAAACAAAAAAACCACCATTAATCCAACTATCATGAATTTGTGGCTTTTCTTTAAAATTATTAACTAATTTACCTTTCATTTTAACTTCCCCAAACCTAACGGGTGGTCTGACTATAGTCATTGTAGCTATTTTTTTATTTTTAGTATGAAATTTTTCTAATTCATTTAAATTTTGATTAGTTAAACCATCTCCATATGTAAGCATGAAGCTTTTTTCTTTTGATAAATATTTTTTTAATTTAAGTAGCCTACTACCAGTTAATGTATTTTTTCCTGTGTTTATACATTTCACTTTAGGTAATAACTTTTTATTTTTTTTAAAATAATCTTTAATTATTAATCCTTTATAACCTAAAGCTAAAATAAAATCATTATAACCAAATTTCTTATAATAATTTATAATGTGTAAAATTATTGGATCTTTATCAATTTTAGCCATTGGTTTTGGGATTGTTTTTGTTTCAAAACCAAGTCTTGTTCCTTTGCCACCACATAAAATAACAACTTTCATAAATTATTATCTTTTAATCACCATTTATAATTAAATCGTTTGTCATCTATATCAGATCTAATCATTTCTTTTTCATTGTGAGGTAAATTTAAACAATTAGCAATAATTGAATGTCCTTTATTGAGGCCTTTAAATCCGTTCCAAATATTTGGTGGTATTGTGATTAAAGAATAATTTTCTAGCGATAGGAATAATTCTTGATATGTACCAAAAGTCTTACTTTTTTCTCTTTCATCATACAATACAAGTTTAACTTTACCATGAATACAAGCATAATTTAAAGTAGCTTCTTTATGTAAATGCCAAGCTTTAATTTTATCTCCTAAAATTGTAGAAAAATATATTTCTCCAAATTTTTCAAAGATTTGATTGTCATTTCTAAGCATGTGCATAACAGAACCTCTATGATCTGAAATAATTTTTAGTGGAGAAATTTTTATTCCTTCAATATTGTTTTTCATAAAAATTTAATATTTATAAGAAAAGTTTTTAAAATCTTTATTTATAAATTTTTTGTAGTTTTTATTATTGATTATATGAAATTTTGGTAAATGGAAGATTAAATTCCCACCTTTTTTAATATAATTAAGTTCCTGTTTTATAATTTCTGACCGAAAAGACCAAATTAAAACCAACATATATTTTGGTTTTAACTCTCTCATTTTTTTTTTTGAAATAATTTCAATGTTAGTTCCAGGTGTGTATTTTCCAAATTTTTGTTTATTAGCATCACAAATATAAGACATTTGATCTGAGCCTATATTGCAATAATTTAAAACAATATTTCCTTTGGTCGAAGCTCCATATCCAACAATAGGACGATTTTTATTAACAAAACTAATTAAATCATTTCTTATTTTTTTAATTCTATTTGAAAAATTATGAAAAGATTTTTTATTAATTTTTTTTTCATCTTTTCTAATAATATTGATTAAATTTATATTACTCATTATCTCACTTTTATTCTTTCCTATTATAACTTCTATACTGCCACCATTAATTTCATTGAATTTGATATCTATAACTTTCAAATTATTATTTATTAATATTTTCTCAAATACTCCAAAAGTATAATACATAATATGCTCATGGCATATTTGGTCAAAAGTTAAATTTTTTAACATTAGAGGTAAGTAAGAAAACTCACAAACCCAAATACCATTATCTTTTAACAAAACTTCAATATCACGACAAAATGAGTTTGGATCCTCAACGTCATAAAACATTGCAAAACTTGAAATCAGGTCAAATTTAGTATTTTTATTTTTAATATGCTTAAAAACATTCTTTTTAGAGAAAAAATCAGTTATTAATTTGATACCTTTGTATTCTTTTTTAAATTTTTCTGCAGAAGGGTCAATTCCATATAAATTATAGTTTTTGCCAAACAATTTTAAAAAAGAGGCATCGTTGCTCCCTATATCTAATATATTATTTCCTTTTTTTATTAGTTTATTTTTTTTTAATCTGTTAATTTTTTCTCGTAAATGAGAAATCATCATTTGGCTGACCGATGTTTTGTAACCATAGTGAGATCCATACATCTTTTTAGTATTAGCAGGGTTATTTAATTGTACTAATTCACAGTTAGAGCATTTATATAAATCTAAGGAGTATTTTCCCAGATTATTTTTTCTTGTTGAATAAAAGAAACCACTAAGCGGTTGTTTGCCAATTTTTACTATCTTCTTTAGAGAGCTTTGTTTGCAGTTTTTACATTTCATTGGTATTTAATTTATTATTTTAAGACACAAAGTATTATACATATAAATACTATTTCTTTTTCAGAATACCTCTTAGATAAGTATTATCACCACTGTTACTTGTAAATGAGCCTAATTTCTGCATCTCATCAATATTTTTTATATCTATTAACTTTTCTCTAAGTTTTAAAATTGATTTTGGAATAAACTTTTTTATAAACTGCTTAATATTAAAGTTTGTACCAGATTGTATTTTATAATATCTATCTTGTGATTTTTTTTGATTTTTATAATCTTCATTAAATGAGTATGAACTTGTATCAATTCTATAAATTTCAAAATTAAATTTTTTACTAATCTTTTCTATGCTTTTTTTCGTATAAAATAACAAATGAGGCCCATCATACGGTCTTCCAGAAAAGTATTCCTCTGAACAATATGGAATTTCAAAAAATAACAATCCTCCAGGTTTAAGGATTTCATAAAATTTATTAAATATTTCAACATCCGTTAAATGTTCTAATGAATGTGTGGTAATTATTAGATCAAATTTTTCGTCTATCTTTTCAATTTCTCCATTATTGTAACCACGTTTTTCAAGAATGTTTAAACAGTGTTTGTCATATTCAGTACAAAACAAGTTTACATTCGGAAATTTTTTTTTGATCGCATATCCTAAATCTCCGATACCTGCTCCAAAATCATAAATATTTTTAACTTTTTTTAAGTCAATTAAAGTAGATAAATATAATAAATAATTTAAATTTCTTTCTAAAAGAAATTTTTTCTCTACGTCTTGATCATTTTCAGAAATCCAATAGGGTGGTCTATAGGGTAAACGATAAATATTTTCATAAAAAAAATCTAGGTTTACATTTTTAGGCATTGGGCTTGCATAACTAAAATCACACTCATCACATTTGTTGATCTTTAAATCACCAAAATATTTTTTATCTTCATGAATTTCAAATTTGTAATCACATCTAAAATTTGATTTATTATTTTCATTACATATTGGACAGTTCATAAATATTAATTATATTAAATTGAGCAAATTACAATACCCAATTAGAGGACTTATCTGATATATGATTTGTTAGTTGTATTTTTTTATTTTTGTATTTTATCTTACCAGTACAATTTAATTTTTTCCATAAAATTTCACAAAACTTTAACACAGTTAATTTGTTAGACTCTGATACATGAAATGTTTGAGAATGTTTAAACTTCCTTTTATCAAAATTTAATGAGTCAAATAAATTTTTAATCACAAAATCAATATGACTAAAATCTCTTATTTCAAATGGATTTTTAAGAAATAAATCTTGGTTTTTTTTTGAACATTTTTTTACAACTGAATATAATCTTGATGAATTTTCACCATTACCATAAACTGGAAATAATCTCATAATTCTAAATTTACATTTGTATTTTTTTGAGTAGTTATTAATAATATTATTAAAGATTAATTTGCTTAATCCATAATAATCATCCGGAATTTTAAAATCATTTTTTTTTACTCCATTAGATCTGATATTAGCCATTCCAAATTCAGACGAGCTACCAATAATTAAAAATTTTTTACAATTATTATTTAATGCTTTCAAAATTAAATCTTTAGAATTTAATACATTAATTTCAAAATTTTTTTTTAGATCATTTCTATCACCTGGTTTGGTGCCATGTGATGCAAAATGAACTAAAATATCAAATTTTCCAACTCTACTTAGGTCAATTTTGTTAAATTGACCAACTACCCATTTTAAATTTTTATTTAAATTTTTTTTCTTCTTTCTTGAAATAGCAATTATTTTTATATTCTTATTTAATGAATATTTTATAAAATTTTTAGCAATAAACCCGCTTGCTCCTGTAACCAAGAGTCTCATGAATTAAAAATATTTAATTTTACTTTGAAAAAATTTGAATTGATTAATAGTAAATTCAATTACCTTCTGCTTATTTTTTCTATTTGCGTAAAAAGTTTTAAACCAATCAAAAGTTAATTTTAATGATAATTCAGGTTTCATATGAATTTTCCATTTTAAACCTTTTAAAGATTTTTGCGAATTCAAAGATAAGTATTTTGCCTCATGCAATTTTTTTTTATTTTTATTTTCAATTATTATTTTTGATTTTGAATCAAATATTTTTTTCCCCATTTTTGCTAAATTTAATACACTTAAATGGACATTATTTGGTCCAAAATTCCAAGAACCTGTAAATTTATTGCCATTTTTACTAAAAAGTTTTTCAGCTAATTTTAAATAACCACAAACTGGTTCCATTACATGTTGCCAAGGTCTTGTTTGATTAGGATTTCTTATTAATAAACTTTTTTTATGAATAAATGCTTCAACACAATCTTTAACTATTCTATCTTTTGACCAATCACCACCTCCTATGCAATTACCAGATCTGACAGTGGCTATATTGCATTCATTTTTGTTAATAAAAGATTTTGTAAAACTTTCTGTTATAATTTCACAGCAAGCTTTACTTGAACTATATAAATCATGTCCTCCTAATTTAGAATTCTCATCAAAATTTACTTTTTTATCGTCATTAGAGTAAACTTTATCAGTCGTTACAATTATTGATGATCTAATAGATTTGTTTAACTTAATTGATTTTAATAAATTAAATGTTCCAATAATATTAGTTTTAATAGTATCGTCAGGATCTCTGTAACTTACTAACACACCTGATTGAGCAGCTAGATGAAAAATAATATTTGGTTTAGATTTTTTTATTGCACTGTTAAGGTTAGAGAAGTTTTGAATATCATCACGATAGTCGTTTTCTAAAAATTTAGATAAATCTAAATCATCAAAAAAACTTGGTTTTGAAATGGGATCTAAAGCATATCCTGAAACTTTTGCACCCAAATGACTTAAAATTAAAACTAACCAACTTCCTTTAAAGCCTGTATGGCCTGTAATAAACACTTTTTTGTTTTTCCAAAAAGAATTGGTCATTTCAATTTTTTTAATAAATTATTTATTTGATCACTTTTATTTACATTACTTTTTAAAATTTTAACATCTTTAATATTGTCAATAGAATGCCAAAAACCAGAAAATTTTTGAAATTTGCATATATATCTTTTAATAATCTTTGGGTAGAAATCTACCTCAAAATTTTTATAATTTTTAAAATTTTTAGTTAATAGTTTGCTTTTTAAAATTGCCATTCCCGAATAAATATGCGCAGTATTATTTTGTACATTAGCTATTTTAACAGCATTAAAAGTTACATCTCTCTCAAAATTTTTTACCAGTCCTTTTGATAATACAATTGTTCCATAGGGTAAATTTGTTTCTGACCCTAAAAATGTAATAGATGTTTTTTTATCTTTAATATGATTTTTATAAATTTTATCTAAATTAAAATCAAAAATTGCATCACCATTTAATAATAAAAAATTCTTTGATTTTATATGCTTCTTAATAGTAAATATTCTTTTTGCTATGGGTGTATCTACTCCTGTTGAGACAATTTTTAGATTAAAATTTCTAAAAATTTTTTTTTTCAAATATTTTTTTATTTGATCCTCTTTAAATCCTGTAGGTAATATAAAATGATTAAATTTATTTTTCTTTAAAATGTTTAAAATATACCAAATTATTGGTTTACCTTTAATTTTAACCAAAGATTTAGGTATTTTTTTTGTAATAGACCCTAGTCTTGTGCCCCTACCACCACAGAGTATTACTGCTGTTCTTGTTTCTTTATTGGTTAATAAATTCATATTTTACAATTATGATTATAAAATTTAGATAATTTTTTATTTTTATGGCATTCAGATGCATAATTTATGAGACATATTATCATTAAACAGACTAATTTATATGTTTGATAATATAAATTCTTTAGATAGCAAGTTAATTTTTTGATATTAATTAATTGTTAAATTCAATGATTAAAAGTAAAAAATCTTTAAGACTTAAATAATGACTAGAATTGCTGTTTTTGGAGGTACTGGTTATTTAGCATCATTAATAAAAAATCAAAACGATGTTAAAGAAAATAAATATATTTTTTTTACAAGAAAAAAAGTTGTTAAAAATTATATTAATTATTTTTCATTAAAAAAAAAGTCAAATACTTTAAAAAATTTTGATTTTGTTATACATCTTGCAGGACCAAATCAAAATCAATTAAATAAAAATGAAAATTTAATAAAAAAAAAAAATCAAATTACATCAGATATTTGTGATTTATGTTTAGCTCACAATATTAAATTAATATACATATCATCTATGCAAGTCTATAAAAGTTATGGAATAAGGAATATCTCTATTAATTCAAAAATTAATTCTGAAAATTCTTATTCTAAATTACATTATGCATCTGAAAAAATTATAAAGACAAAGTTTTTAAATAATAAAAAAATGTTTACCATATTAAGAATGGGTAATATTTTTGGTTTTAAAAAAACTGTAAATTTAAAAAAAATTAATGATAATTTAGTACATAGTTTGTGCAATATAGCAATAAGAGAAAAAAAAATTTTAATTCAAAAAGGGTATATCCAAAGAACTTTTATTCCTTCACAAATATTCATTAAAGTTATTAATTCCATAATTAAAAAAAAATTATTTAATAATTCAGTGGCTAACATTTCTTATAAAAGTTTAAATCTTAAAGATGTTGCGCAATTAATCCAAAAGAGATTAAAATTAATATTTCATATATATGTTGATGTAGAAATAATAAATATGCGTAAAAAGAAAAAATATTCAATTTACCTAAATCAAAATTTTCGATTTAAAGTCGTTAAAAAAATAATTTATAAAGAAATCGATCAAATCTTAAAATTTTTCTTGAAAAACACTTGATTGGAAATGAATATTAGTTAAATGATTAAATTTATAATTAATTTAAAAAGATTACCAAAAATTAAAAAAGTCATTAAGAAAAGAAAATTTGAATATTAAACCAACACCACTTGTATCGATTATAATCCCCACATATAATCATGCAAAATTTATTAGGAAAGCATTAAATTCTATAAAAAATCAAACTTATCAAAATTGGGAAGCCATTATAATTGATAATTATTCAACAGATGAAACTTCAAAAATCCTAGATAATTTTGCTGACTCTCGAATCAGGCATTTAAAAATTGACAATAAAGGTGTAATTGCAAAATCAAGAAATATTGGAATTCAAGAGGCAAATGGTGAATGGATTGCATTTTTAGACTCAGACGATTTTTGGACTGAAGAAAAACTTGAGATTTGTATAAAAAATGTAAATACAAATGTAGATTTTATATACCATCAATTAGAAAGTTTACGCCCCAATACAAATTTTTTTTTTAAAAGAAAAAAGTTTACTGGCAGACAATTAAGTAAACCGATATTGAATGATTTACTAATAAGCACTATTTCAAGAGGAACTGCTATTGGCCAATCATCAGTTTTTATTCGTAAAAGTATACTTGATAAGGTTGGGGGTATTAGTGAAAATAAAAATTTAGTTGCCTCTGAGGATTTTAATACATGGTTACGAATAGCTGAGGTGACTAATAATTTTAAATATATAAACAAAAGATTGGGTTATTTTTTAATTCATGAGGGTAGCATCCAAAAAAAAAAAAATTTATCTATTCCACAAAGGGAAGCTGTAAGTAATTTTATATATTTATTTAATAGAGAGGAAGAACTAAATTTAGAAGTTAAGTTGAAATATATGTCAGGTTGCTATAATGCCTCTATCAAAAACAAAGTTGAAGCAAAAAAAGATTTTATGTTTGTATTAAAAAATAGCACATTAACTATGAGAATAAAATCATTATTAAAAATTGTTATAGTAATATTTACATAGGTTATAAATTTTTAAAATTTGATCAAAAATGATAAAATCTAAAAAATTTTACACAGACATATATAGTTTTTTTATTTTAAAAAAGAATATTAACAAAAGTAGACTAGAAAAAATTTTTTCTTTATTAAGAATAGACAATACATATAAGACCACTTCTTACAATAGAATGGTTAAAATTAATAAAAAATTAAAAAAATTTATGAAAAATTCTTTTTCAAAAAAAGTTATGATATGTGACTTTGGTGTTTCTTCAGGTCAATCAACTTTAGAATTATATAATGATTTAAATAGAAAACAAATTAAATATATTTATGGATTTGATAAACAAATATATTTAAAAATTTATAAGATTAAAAAATTAATTTTATTATATAGCTTGAAAAATGAACTTTTGATGGTTGAATATGACAAATATTGTATGAGATATAGATATTATTTAATATTAAAAAAAATTGAAAAATTAGTAATTTTTTTGTTAAATTTATTTAATGTAAAATATAAAAAATCCAATGTGTTGATGCCAAATTTAAAAAAAATAGATAAATGCAAATTTTTTGAACAAAACATATTCAATATAAAAAAAAGATATCACAACTTATTTGATGTGGTGAGAGTGTCAAATCTTTTAAATTATTCATATTTCTCAGAAGATAAATTGAGAGATGCAATATCAAATATTAGAAAAATATCAAAAGAAAGATCTATTATTTTAATTAATAGAACGACAAGAAACAAAAAAGATCTTGCAAGTTTTTTTATTAAAAAAAAAGGTAAGTTTCACTTATTAGAAGATGTAAATGGTGGCCCTGAGATAAAAAAACTTATACTAGAATAATTATTTCTATTAAAATAGAATTTAACATTAAATTATTTAATTAAATAAATGAAGACACAAAAAAAAATAACTTTCTTAATTAGCACTTTGAGTGGGGGTGGAGCAGAGGGTGTTTGTGTTGGTATTGCTAATTGTTTTGTAGATAATGGTTGGATGGTGGATTTAGTAGTGTTAAATTTAAAAAATGAAGCTTACCTAAGTCGATTATCAAATAAAGTAAACCTAGTTGTATTGAATGCAAATCATGCGCGTTACTCTAGTTTTCCTTTGCTAAAATATATTTATAAAAATAAAATTCACACAATATTAGTGTTTAATTATGAACTAAGTGTTGTGCTTGTAATCCTCAGACTCTTGCTAAAACTTAAGGTTAAAATTATTTCACGAAGCATTAGTACTTTTTCTGCTAAAATGATGCAGTTCTATAAATTAAGTAATTGGGATAGATTTGTAGTTGCGCCGTTAATCAAAGCATTTTACCATAGAGTAGATTATGTAATAAATCAAAGTAATGGTATGCGAGATGATTTGAATTCGATTTATCCACAACTAAGTAAAAAATCATCTGTTATTTTTAATCCAATACCCGCACATTTAATAGATTTTGCTAATAAAAATGATTTATCTAGAATTAATAAAGAAAATTATTTGTTATGTATCGGTCGACTAGAAAGCTTAAAAGGTTTTCATCATGCAATTAAAGCTTTTGCAGGAATAGTAAAAAAATATCCATATTTACGTCTTAAAATAGTTGGTAAAGGTAGTGAAGAGAAAAGATTAAAACAAATAGCTATAGATTATTCTGTAAGTGATAGAGTTGATTTTGAAGGTTTTAAAAAAGATATTATTCCATACTATTTACATGCTAGAGTTACTATTCTTCCTTCACTTTATGAAGGATACCCAAATGTTTTAATCGAATCCATTTCAATGAATACACCTGTTATTGCATTTGATTGCCCAAGTGGACCAAATGAGATTATTATAGATGGTAGAAATGGATATTTAGTAAAAAATCAAGATGTAGATGATTTGAGAAAAAAAATGTTAAATTTTCCATATGATAAGTTTGATTATAGAGACCTAGTTAATTCAATAAAGAAAAATCATATTTTAAAAGTTTTTCAACAATATGAAACAATAATCAACTCCAATATTTCAAACTGACAATATTTTTCTAACTAAAAATAATTAAAAAAAATATTTTTTATTTAAATTATTTATTTTTGTAATTAGCTCATTGCTCATATATATTTCTTCTTTTTGAGGATTACCGTAAACAATCGTATTTGGATTAGTTGATTTTGTAATTACGGAACCTGCTCTAACAAATGTATTTTTACTTACAATAACTCCAGGCATTATAATTGACTTAGGACCAATAAATACACCTTCTTCTATTACAACTTCTTTTTTATACCTTTTTATCGGGTGATTTTTTATAGACCCTGAGGGATCAAAATGACAAAAAATAGTTACCCCAGAACTTATGCAGACATTATCTCTAATAATAATATTTTCTGGATAGCTAGTGTCTAAATAGCATTTATTACCAATCCATACTTTGGTGAAATTAAACTTAATTCCTGAAAGTTTATAAAAAAAACAATTTAGCTTTGGAGGTAAATAATTGCCAATTAAACAGAAAATTTTTTTAAATAAATTCATTTTTATATTTATTATTAAAGGTATTAAGCTTTTATTATAATAGATATTTCATAACAATCATTAATAATAAATTTAATTCAGAATTATTGTTGTTGTGTCTAAAGTTTAGATAATTGTTAATTCAAAAATAGGAAAATCTATAACTTTTTTGTCAAATTGAAATTTATAATGTTTAAATTCTAAAATAATTTAAGATCTCTAAATATATAAATTTAAAAACAAAACTTATTGAAATTGTTATTAACCATGAAATATTTTTTTCAAATAAAATTAAATATAGATAATTAAAAATGAAGTATTCGATTATCCTAGAAAACACTATCAGTATAACAAAGAATATAAAAAACTTATAGGTATTTTTGATAACGTAAATGTTTTTTAATCTAAAAAAATTGAATAAAAATAATAAAATTAAAACTAATTTTACTGATGAGTCTAGTGAAAGGAATTGAGTAAAAATATTTAATAAAAAAAAAGATAAAATAAATGATATTATTGAAAGTTTAAAATATTTTTTAAAATTATTTAATAAATTCATTGTTATCTTTTTATAAAAATTTTGAGCATTTTACAGTGAGTATTTTGTTAATGTAATAATTGATATAAATTTCTTCAATTTCATTCAATTTTATGTAATAAAACTTTGAATATGAAACTTACATATCGACCAGAAATAGATGGTCTACGAGCAATAGCTGTTGCTGCAGTTATTATTTATCATGCTCAAATTAAAATTTTTGGCTATCAACTCTTTGATGGAGGTTTTATTGGGGTAGATATATTTTTTGTCATCTCTGGATATTTAATTACATCAATCATTTTAAATGAATTGCTTATAAATGGTTCATTTTCATTTAAATATTTTTATGAAAGACGAATAAGACGAATTTTTCCAGTACTATTATTTGTAATGTTAGTGTCACTACCATTTGCTTGGATATATCTATTTCCTAGTGGTATAATTGATTTTTCAAAGTCCCTTCTTTTTTCTATTGGATTTGGATCAAATTTTTATTTTCATTATTCTGGGCAAGAATATGGTAATTTGGAGGGATTATTTAAGCCATTTCTTCACACTTGGTCGTTATCTGTTGAAGAACAATATTATATTTTATTTCCTGTAATTTTATTAATTGTTTTCAAATACATTAGAAAATACTTGATACATATATTAATAATAGGATTCATCACCAGTTTGTTATTTGCAGATTGGACTAGCAAAAACTATAGCTCTATCTCATTCTATTTTTTGTATACAAGAATGTGGGAACTATTAGCAGGTTCAATACTTGCTTATTTTGAAAGTAAGGTTGGTCGTAGCAGTAAATTTAAAACTTTAAATCTAATATTACCTTTTGTTGGCTTAATTTTAATTGGATATTCTTTTTTATTTTTTAACGATGGAATTCATCATCCATCATTTTATACATTATTACCGATTATAGGTGTATGTTTAATTATCTGGTTTTCGAATGAAAATGAATTTATTACTAAAATATTATCTACTAAATTATTTGTTGGCATAGGTTTAATCTCATATTCATTATATCTTTGGCATTATCCAGTTTTTAGTTTTGTTAAAATTAATGGAGTGGTTAGTGGAAGCATAATCGGTAAATTTTTTTTAATACCAATTATATTTATTTTATCAATTTGTTCTTATTATTTTATTGAAAAGCCTTTTAGAGATAAAAAATATCGTTTTAAAAATATTTTATTTTTTTTAATTTCTGTATTAATGATATTGTTAGCATTTAATATATCAATTATTAAAAAAGATGGATATCCAAAAAGATTTGAAAAATTAAAAAAAATTAATGAAAATTACAACCCAGACAATTTTTTTCTTGCTGATACAAGAATGGGATATTTTAACATAAATAAGGAATTTGATACTAAAAATTTTAATATATTAGTAGTGGGAGATAGTTTTGCAGAAGATTTATATAACGCTTTAAATCTTAATAGTCATCGATATAATGGTGTAGATTTCTTCTTTGCTGGATTTAAGTACAACTTAATAACAAATGAGGACCTTTTAAAAAATTCCAATATGGTAATTTATTCTTATGATTGGAACGAATATAGGTTTAAAGATCTCAAAAGTAATTTAAAAAAAATTCAAAATATAAATTCAAATATAGTAATAACGTCAAGTTCAAATGAATATAAAGTCCCAAGTAGATTATACACATTACTTGACCACAAGGTTCTTTTTGATAAAAAAAAATTTGATTATTTTGGGTTAAAAAATATGTATTTTAAAAATAGATTAATTCACACTAAATCAAATATAAATCAAAAATTAAAAAAATTTGCATTGAAGAAAAAATTAAAATATTTGAATAGAGAAGATTTTATGTGCGATGTTTTGAAAAATAAATGTTATTACGTTGATAAAGTTGGTAATAAACTTTTATATGATTATGGTCATTATACTAAATATGGGGCAAAATTTTTTGGTAAAAAAATTTATGAAAGTAATTGGTTGCAATTAAATTAAATTTTATTTATTAAAATTTAAAGCAATTATATTTTTTTTATTACTTTTGCTGGAATACCAGCAATTATACTATTTTTAGAAAAATTTTTTGTTACAACGGCACCCGACCCAACAACACAATTATTACCAATTTTTACACCTTTTAAAAAAGTTACTTTCGCACCAATCAAACAATTCTTTCCGATTATAATTTGTTTTCCAATTTTACCCTGCAAATACATTGTTTTTTTTTTATCTTTATAAATGTGTTCGTCTGATAAGAAAGAGCATCCATGTCCTATTCTTGTGTTCTCACCAATAACTATTCCCCCATACCCATTCATAAAAATATTTTCATTTAAGCTCACATTCTTACTGATAAATATTTTTTTTGGATGATAAATTGTTATACCATCTCTAATATGTGTTGTTTGTAATCCCCCTAAAAAAAACTTTAAAAGAAAATATCTAAAAAAATCAAATAATGGTGAGGGTAAATATTTCAAAATACCAAATAAAGTAGAAAATATTAAATGATAAAGTAAATAAAAAAAATTATAATTATGAAAGGCAACTTTGATCATATTTGAATAATTCTATAATTTAAACTGAAACAAAAAAAAAAACAAATTTTAATCATATTTATTTATGGTTTTAATTATTTTAAGAATATAATTTTTATTAATTCCCGAATAAGTTGGAAGAGTAACTAAATTTGAAACTGAGTCTTGAATTAGTTTAGTTGCCTCTGAATATTTACTTAAAAAAGGTAATTCATTAACAGATCTATAAAATTGTGGATTTATATCAATTTTATTATCTAACATATAGTTAATAAATTTATTTTTATCCTTTACCATTATTGGAAAATTTAAATAAGCATTTTCATTTAATAAATTTTTTTTATTATGAAAAAAAACAATCTTTTTATTTTTAATATTTTCAGAGTAAGCCCTATAATTTTGTTCTCTTAATTTTCTTTGATATTCAAGATCTTTAAATTGAAAAATGATATCGTTTATTTGTGGTTGAGATAATTTATATTTATATTCTTTAGGAAAGTTTTCTTTTCTGTGAGGTTTAGGATCATTAATCAATAATTTTTTAATTAATCTTAAATCATTCTTGTAGGCCAATTTGATAATTGGAAAAATTAAATTAAAAATAATTTTAGAACTTATTAGTCTTATAAAAAAAGATTTTATTATTAATTTATAAAGATTATATATTCTTACCTCTTCCCAATTTTTCTCTTTTTCAATTACAAAATTATAAAAATCTTTATTTTTAGAAAAAATCATGCCACCAGATAAAACATTGATAAATTTATAAAATCCAAAACTAAATATTGAATAATCTCCAAATTTTCCAACGAAATCATTATCAAATTTACTACCAATAGATATTGCACAATCTTCAATGAGAATAATTTTATTTTGTTTACATATATTTGATATTTCGAATAATTCAGAATTGTTAACATCATAATGAGTTAATAACACCGCACCTATTTCTTCATTAAACTTAGATATTTTTTTTTTCAATTGAACAATATCAATCTGAGAGCTGTTTTTATAGTGATCGATAAAAATCGGTTCAAAACCTGAAAGTAAAATCATGTTTATCATATCGAAAACTGTAAAAGAAGATAAGATTATTTTATTTTTCGTTTTATTATTTTTAAATAAAAAACTTAAAATATGAAATAATCCAATTCGTGCTTTAAAAACAAAATTTATGTTATATTTTTCATTTAATTCAAAATTTTTTTTAATAAAATCTATAGCATTACATTTTTTTTTAATTAAAATATTTTTTAATTGTCTATAAAAACTATAACCATAGATTTTTTGTCTTGGATAAATTGTCATAAGTATAAATCTGTATTTCTTAAAGCATTAGCCATAATCGTAAAAGTTGGTGACTCAGATGGTAATTTTTCCCAAAACAAACTGTCATTAAAAATTATTTTTTTTTTATAATGATTTTCACTTTGTTTTAAAATATTTTTTTTAATATGATTAATATCACCACTATAATGTGAGCTTGTTTTCGAATTTATAAGAAAGTTTATTGGCAAGAAATTTTTACTTTGAATATTTCTTTTAATAATTTCAAAAACTCTCTTTTGTAAGTTTTTTATTTTTTTATTTTTTATATTTCTAATCTGCTCATTATTATGGAACTCCTTTATTTGTGAATACTCGTCATCCAAATAACATCTTACCCAAAGCAATCTATTAATTGAAATATTTTTTAAAAAATTAAATTTATTCCATAAAAAGTTTGGAAAAATTGATTTATTAATGTGATCTATAGGAGGATAAATTTGGGCATGACCTAAAGTTAAATCTTTATCTTTAATACTAAAGACATAATTTGTAAGACCAAAATCTACTTTATTAGTTTTCAATTCTCCTTTAAAAAAAATTGGAAATGTAAATGACGAACTATCTTTTATATATATTGAATTTTGATTATTTTCTAAACTTTCGATTAATATTTTCTGATCATAGTAAGGACCCGTATTTAAAAAGATTTTATCAAATGATTGAGTGCTGCGATTTGAAATTATCAAATTTTTATCAAAGTTAATTTTTTTAACTTCTTCATTTATAAAAGTTACATTACTGTCTAAATGAATATTGTTTGTATTAAAAAAATTATGTTTAAGACATCCTATAAAACAATTACAGTTTTCGTACTTTTTATTTTGTGAAATGGCAACAATCGTATCTTTTTTGATTATTTCTGATGAATTTTCGTTTATGCTTTCACCAATTTCTTCAACGTAAGGTTGACATCTTATATTTTGTTGATTTGCATATATGTTTTTGTCTGATTTTTCATGAATTATTTGTGAGATAGGTATGTTTTTAGAAACTTTAAGATAATATTCATCTAAATCATCAATCTGCAAACATGAGTTTAGAGTTTTTTGATCAAATTTTTGCAAAACTCCTCCCCAAAAATTTAACAGTCCACCACCCACTTGATTATCATAAATTTTAAAATTTCTATAATGTATAGTATTTAAAGTTTTACCAAAATATGTTTTTGAGTTAGCTGTATTTCTGTAGCCTAATTTATTTTTTAAATACTTGTAATTTCTTTTTAAATTTTTGTCACTCCATTCATCAACTTCAATTTCTTTTTTTAAAGGTGCTTGATTATAAATATAAATTTTTTTAAATCCTTTTTCCTTAAGACCAAGATATGTACCAAATCCTGATGCTCCAAAGCCTATTATAGCAATTTTATCTTTAATTTCTTTCATCTTGACTAGAATTAGGGTTATTTGAAATTAATTTTGAATTAATAATTTTTATCAATTTTAAAATCAACATTGAATTGTAATTTACCTACTTAATAGCTATTTCAATTTGTTTATCCTATCAATTATAAAAAGTAATATAATGGATAAAAAGTTAAAATTGAACAGCAAGACAGTTTTGTCTGTTAAATTACCAGAAAAAATATCTTGTATTAAAAAGAAAATAAACGCTAAAAATAATGGTAAAATTAAAGGAACTAATATTTTAAAAGGCTTATAATAAAATAATAATGAAAATATTGTATATAAAAATTTAAAAAAGTCTTGAAACTTTAATTTGGATTGTCCAGTTCTTTCATCGTATCTAATTTTATGAAATCTAATTTCATAATTTTCATTTAAAAAAGTAATAGTCATTGAAGTAGTCAGAGAAAACCTGTTAGACATCATATGACTGTGTTTTATAAATTTACTTTTATTGAAAATTCTTAGTCCAGAATTATAATCAACAATTTTTTCATTAAAGCAAAAATTTGTTATCATGTTAATTATAGCTTTTCCAAAAATTTTTAATCTTGAGGTATTTGTTACATCTATCTTTCTTTGACCGGAAATTAAATCATATTCCAATTCATGTACATTGATGAATTGGTTAGCTATGTTATTTAAATCCTCAATTTTGTAAGTTCTGTCTAAATCAATAATTGCTATTGAGTCATTATTTGATTTATCTACCCCTTTTTTTATTGAGAAACCATAACCTCTGTTCTTTGAATTATTTAGTAATATAAAATTAATTTTAAATGGCTCAATCTTAAATTCTTTAATTCTTTTTTTGAGTAATTCATACGAATTATCCAATGAACAATCATTAATAAAAATAATTTCATTGATAAGATTAAAATTACAATCCTTTAAGTCACTAAAAAAATTATCTATTTCTTTTGACTCATTAAAAACTGGAACAACTAAACTAATTTTTGAATTCACAATAAATCTATAACAGTAGATATAATATAAATCTATAACAAGCTTAACAAGAATAGTAATATTCAAAAATCAGGCTAAATATGAGTTAAAATATTTTTAATACTTTTTAAAAAACTTGATTGCTCGCTTAACAAAAAAGGTATTAAGAAATTTATGAAGATTATTTAACTTAATGTATCTACCTGTATTATTTAATGAACCAATAATAAAATTTCTAGTCACATTGTTAATCTCCTCAGATTTTGCCTTAAATCTAGCGTTTACAAGTAATGTTTCAAATCCAAAATCATAATCAAAAATAAATTGAAGAGAGTCACTACTCATTTCAATTTTAATTTTTTCTTTTAAGGGTTTTATTTCTTCTAGTCCTTTTATTATATTAAAATTAAAACTTTTATTTAAATCTGTTACAAAAATACAGTTATTATTAAAAAATTTTAATTTATATAAAATAAAGATTAGTAATTTGTTATTGTTTTTGTAAATTCGTTGTAAATAATTATTGCTTTTTTCTATTAGAGTTCCTGCACTAATTTTTAAATTATTTTCATTGTATTTGAGATCGGGAATAGTTTTATAAATCTCATCCCAAAATTTTAAAGATGTTTCATTATTTTTTTTGTTTAAAATCCAATTTTCATTAAGTCGTAAAATTATTGGATATGCGTTACAATTTTTAGTAATAAAATTATGTGTAGATTGAATTGTATTAATATTTTTATTCATTACATAATTTTCGTTATGAGAAAAATATATAAAAGAGGCAAAAGGAACTATGAAGGATGGTTTTAAAATTTTATCTTGTAGTTCAATTCTCTTTAACCGCTCTGCTGCCTTTTCTTTTTGTTGATCTTCGGGAATAAAATGTGCGTACGAAAATTGAGTAAACAAATAATCAATATTTTTTATTTTTCTTTTTATTGAATAAACTATATCAGGATTATCAAGAACACAGTCATTCACATTTAATATATTTTTATTATTTATTCTATAATTTATCCATGAGTCATAAAATGGAACTTTTCCTATAGTAATATAAAAATCTTTCGAAACTTCTATCTCTTCACAATCTTCCATTTCTTGAAATTTATAACCTTGTTTCTCACAAAATTTTTTTACTCTTTTGTCAAAAGTTGATTGGTAAATAATTGTAATTTTTTTTCTTTCTTCTTCAGAAATTGACTTAAGAAATGGAATTGAAAAATGATCAGGATGTTCGTGCGAAAAATATATGTGCGTAATATTTTTTAAAAAATTTCTATGATCTACCTCTTTAAGCAGATTCCATCCATTATTAAAGGCTGAGTTGAATAAGTAAGGATCGTTCAAAATTCTTAATTCATTAAATTCTATTATAAAACTTGCATGATTTAAAAAAGTTATATTTGGATTTTTGGACATTTTTAATATTTAAAATACTTTATGATAATTAAGAAACTCATATTTAGTTAAATAGCTTTTTTTTTAAGACAATAACAAATGTTATAAAAACAAATATTAATAATATAAGATCTGTATAAATAAAATATCTTGGTTGAACACGTCCAAATAGATAAACTATAGTATGATTGGTTGCTGCAAATATTGAAATAAATAAAATAATTAATGAATATTTCAATTTATATTTTATAAAACTAACTAAACTAGCTAACATCATAAAAAAAGGAATGAACACAAATAGCCAGGTCGAATCATAAAATTTTTTAAAAATATGTTTTATATATTGCTTAAAATTCGATTTAATCAGTTTGATGGAGATTTCTTTTTTTAGATTAATTATCGAAGTATTTTCTTTTTGGGCCAAATCTTTTAACAATATATCTGAGTGGTATCTGATTTCTTTAAGACTATAACTAAAATGTCCTCTATTATTATAATATTTAATTAATGCTTTTTTATTTTCCATTTCATTAAATATTACAGAAAGTGTATTTTGTAAGTTTTGATTTTGAAATAATTTAATGTCTTTATCAGTAGAAATATATATGGCATCGATGTATGTAAAAAAAAATATTCCTTTATTATTATTTGTTACACTATTATTTTCAAAAAAATCTTTTTTATTATATTTATTTAAATTTAGTAAAACATTATGAATTATAAAAATAGATAAAAAACTTATTATTAAATAAGTGAAAGTTTTTTTTGAGCCATAAAGTGCTAAAATACCCAAATAAAGTAACAGTGTAACAGGATACAGAAAGATGAATTGATTTCTTGTTAAAACTAATACAACAACAAAAATTGTACAAAAAATAATATTTTGAATTTTGAAATCATAAATTAATTTTACAACAAAACTTACAAATAAAAGTGAAAAAGCGTAACCTATTGGTTCTGTAAGTAAATGGTTATAAAATTGTAAAATTGGTAGAAATAAAAATAATGTAACAATACTTTTTGTTATTTTATCTAAATTAAAATGAATTGTTATAGTCCTAGAAAAATAAATAATACTAATACCAATAAGCAAACCTTGAAACACAACCACAGAATTTAACGTTCCAAATATGAATTGCATTACAGCAATTATTGTTGAGTACATTGGGGGGTCATGTAAATTTCCACTGAGATATCTTTGTGAGTCAGGGTATATATTGGGAGTGGATGATTGTATCAGTAATATTAAAATCCCAATTACGACAAAAATTTCAATTATATTTTCTTTAACTATTTTCATTTTAATTTAATAATTTCTAATTAAATAATGTGTTTTTAACAAATGTTATTTTGTCATTAAAGAATTAATTCTAGCTAAAGCTAGACAACAGTACAAGTATGTTTTATATCTTTATTTAAGCCATATATCAGATTATATAAATTCATTTTTAATATGGAAAAAAAAATCAGTTTAATTTTACAAGTTATAAATGTTTAAAGAAGAAATTAAAGATTATGGTTTAGATATTTTTGTTCCAAACTTGATAACTGATCTATCTGGTTTTATTTTTATTGGATTAGTATCTTTTGTAATTTTGACTACAGCATCTAGATGGCCAAGTACTTATAATTTTATTTTAGCAGCATTATCTTTACGCATAATAGTAATAATAATTGGCCATTATTTTGTGCATTTACCAGATACAACAGCTGATGCGCTAGGGTACGAGTGGGGAGCCTGGAATATGGCTAAAGATGGTTTTTTTAACGTCTTTCATATTTTTACTGGTCCAAATAGCAGATTTTATAGCTGGCTAATGGCAATTCCATATTCTCTTTTTGGAAGAAATATTTTAATCATACAGTCAATAGGTTTATTTTTTGGTGTTGCGTCTGTTTTTTTAGGTTGGTTGCTTGCTAGAGAAATATGGGGTGACCGTTCAGCAATTAAAGTAGGTTGGATACTAGCTTTATTCCCTTCATTAATTCTTTACTCAGTTATAACGCTTAAAGAGGTCTATTGTAGTTTTTTTATATTGATGGCAATGTTTGGTGCGGCTAGATGGGGTAAAACAAAAAATTTTGGACCAGCTTGTTTATCAATGGGAAGTTTTTTTATAGCAGGTTTTTTTCATGGACCTTTATTCTTAGGTGGTTTTATTTTTTCTATTTTTTTTTGTATCAGTATTTTTAAAATATCATTTAAATCATTATTAGCTTATCGCATAAACTTAAAAAACTTCATAGTTATCTTCTTAATTTTATCAATTTTAATAGCTTTTTTAAATAACGAAATCTATTTACCTTATATAGGAACATTTGAAGGAGCCACTGATATGAAAAGGCTTATGGAAAATATATCAAATAGATTAGTAGGTAATGCTTCTTATCCTGAATGGTTAATAGTAGAAATGCCAACTGAATTTTTTTATAAGGGATTTGCTAGAATATTTTATTTTCTCTTTTATCCATTTCCTTGGACTATAAATCAACCAATTCATTTAATTGGAGCTCTTGATAGTTTGTTGTATATGGTTTTGACAATTTTAATTATTTTTAATTTCAAGTTAATTTGGAATGATCCATCCTTAAGAATTATATTAGTAATTTTTTTATTTTATTTATTTATATATGGAATTGGTGTTAGCAATTTTGGAGCTGGAATAAGACATAGATCCAAATTTATCATTGAAATGGTAATATTAGCAGCGCCCATAATACCAAAATTAATTTTTTCTAAAAAAATTCAATTAAAAAAAAATTATAAATTTAAAAAAATTAAATGAAAATTGTCCATATAATTACCGGTTTAGGAGATGGTGGTGCAGAGCATACATTATTTAAAATTTGTAAGTATGACATTTTAAACCAGCATGTTGTTATCTCATTAAAAGATAGTGGAAAATATTATTCATTATTAAAAAAATTAGGTATCAAGGTTTATTTCTTAAACTTTAAATTTTATTCAATCAAAAAGTTCATTTTTCTTATAAAACTATTAAAATATTCAAAGCCAGATATAGTACAAACTTGGCTTGTTCATGCAGATTTTTTGGGAAGTATTGCTGCAAAATTGGCTGGTATTAAAAATATTCTTTGGAATATTCGTTATTCTAATATTGAGATTGGAAAAGCAAAACTAACTACTATTTTGATAATAAAAGTTTTGGCTATACTGTCTTATTTAATACCCAAATTTATTATAACAGTCTCTAAAAAAGCCAAAAAAATTTATGAATTAGAAGGTTATAATGAGAAAATAATAAAATTTATTCCTAATGGATATGATTTATCAATTTTAAAAATTAATAAATATCAAAAAATAAATTTTAAAAAAAGATTTAAAATTAAAAAAAAAATCCCAGTTATTGGTAAAGTTGCTCGTTATGATCCTCAAAAAGATCATTTGAATTTACTTAACGCACTTTCTTTAGTTAGATTAAAGAATAAAAATTTTTTTTGTGTTCTTATTGGTTCTAATATTGATAAAAAGAATATTAGCTTAATGTCTGATATTAAAAGATTAAAACTTTCAAATCATATAAAATTACTAGGTCAGAGTGATAATATTTCACTTATGATGAATGGATTGGATTTGCATGTTCTAAGTAGCAGTTATGGTGAAGGTTTCCCCAATGTTGTTGCAGAGTCTATGGCTTGTGGTACTCCATGTATAGTGACAGACGTCGGCGATTCAGCTTTTGTTGTTGGTAAAACTGGTTGGGTTGTTGCTCCCAAAAGTTCAGCAAAGTTAGCTAAGGCAATTGAGAGCGCACTTTATGAAAAAAATACTATTAAATGGAATAAAAGATGCAATAAGGCAAGATTAAGAGTTAAGGAAAATTTTAGTATAGGTAAAATGATAAACTTATATAATAAGGTGTGGAATAAAGTTTATAAAAATAATCATTAATTAAATTTATTAAAAAAACACAAGGAAAAAAATATGAAGAGGGTCATTGTTACTGGTTCAGTTGGCTTCATTGGTTATTCGGTATGTAACAAGCTTTTAGAAAGAGGTGAAAGTATAATTGGCATTGACAATCATAATGATTATTACGATCCCAAAATTAAAGAAGCAAGATTCGAAATACTTTCAAAATACCCAAATTATCAACATTGCAGAGTTGATCTTAGTGATCAAAAAAATCTAGAAGATGTATTTAAAAGTTATAAGCCTCAAATAGTAGTTAATCTTGCAGCACAAGCAGGAGTGCGTTATTCTATGGAAAATCCCCTCGCTTATATTAGAAGTAATATTGTAGGATTTGCTAATATTTTAGAAAACTGTCGCCAATATAAAATTGAGCATTTAGTTTATGCAAGCACCTCTAGTGTTTATGGTGCAAACACTAAAATGCCATTCTCAGAACATGATAGTGTTAATCATCCCTTGTCAGTTTATGCGGCATCAAAAAAATCCAATGAACTAATGGCCCATACATATAGCCATCTCTATAAATTGCCTACTACAGGTTTAAGATTTTTCACAGTTTATGGACCATGGGGTCGGCCAGACATGGCATTATTTAAATTTACCAAGTCTATTTTAGATGAAAAACCAATTGATGTATTTAATAATGGTAACCATACTAGAGATTTTACTTATATTGATGATATTGTTAATGGACTAATAAAAACTTTAGATAATCCCTCAACAAGCAACATAAATTGGAATAGCATGCAGCCAGATCCCTCAAGTAGTATGGCTCCATGGAGTGTCTATAATATAGGCAATAATAAACCCGTAAAACTTATGGATTATATTGATGCTTTAGAAAAAGCTTTAGGAAAAAAAGCGAAATTAAATTTTTTACCGCTTCAACCTGGCGATGTACCGGATACTTACGCTGATGTAGATAATTTAAAAAAAAAATTTAATTATAAGCCTTCAACATCGGTAGTTGATGGAGTTTCTAATTTTGTTAAATGGTATAAAAATTATTATCAAAAATGATTAATAAAATTGAAGATCTTAAATTAGGAATTATTGGATTAGGTTACGTAGGTTTACCACTTGCTTTAGAGTTTTCTAAAAAAAAAAAAGTGATTGGTTTTGATATTAGTGAAAAAAGAATAAGAGAATTAAAATCAGGATTAGATAAAAATTTAGAGTTTGAAAAAGATGAGATACAAGGTTTAGGACAATTAAATTTTACTAATAGTATTGAAAATCTTAAATCTGTAAACTGTTTTATTATCACTGTTCCTACACCTGTAGATGAATTTAAAAAGCCAAATTTGAAGCCACTATTGATAGCATCTGAAATGATCGGTAAAATTATAAAAAAGGGAGATTTAATTATTTTTGAATCTACGGTTTATCCCGGTTGTATTGAAGAAGAATGTGTACCAATTTTACAGAAATTTTCAGAGCTTAATTTTAATCAAGATTTTTTTTGTGGGTATAGTCCTGAAAGGATTAATCCTGGAGATAAAAAACATACTATCTCAAAAATTAAAAAAATTACCTCAGGATCAACACCAATAACTGCTGATATAGTAGATGATTTATATAATGAAATAATTACTGTAGGTACCCATAAAGCTCCTAGTATAAAAGTTGCTGAAGCTGCAAAAGTAATTGAAAATACCCAACGTGATTTGAATATCGCTTTAATTAACGAGTTATCTATACTTTTTAATAAAATGAATATTGATACAAAAGAAGTATTAGATGCTGCTGAAAGTAAATGGAATTTTTTACCTTTTAAACCAGGGCTAGTAGGTGGACACTGTATTGGGGTAGATCCGTATTATCTCACTTACAAAGCAAAGAACATTGGATATCATCCGAATATTATTTTATCAGGTAGAGCGATCAATGATAATATGGGAAATTATGTGGCTTCAGAGATGATTAGAGAAATGAAAAAAAAAAAAATTAAGATTAAGGGATCTAAAATTTTGATTATGGGTCTAACGTTTAAGGAAAATTGTGCGGATATTCGTAATTCTGGAGTTAAAAATGTTATTGATGAATTAAAAAAATATAATTGTAATTTAGATCTACACGATCCATGGGCAAGTAGTGAGGAGATAAAAAAATTATATGGCACAACCCCTATTTCAACATTAAATAATGATACCTATGATGGTATTATAGTATCCGTAGCACACAAAAAGTTTAAAGATATTGGAGAAGCTAATATTTTAAAATTATGTAAAAAAAACTATGTTATTTATGATTTAAAATATCTATTTTCTAAAGACCAAGTTACTTTAAGATTATAGTTTAATAAATTTATTTTGAAAAATAATGGTAATTGTTATTCTAGGTTATACAGGATTAATTGGTAATAAAATTCTAGAAAATTTAATTAAAAATAAGTCTTTTAATTTAATTTGTGTAGGAAGAAATATTAAAAATAAACCACACATAAACTCAAAGATAAAATATTACAAATGGGACTTCAATACATTTAAATATTCAAATTTATCATTTCTAAAAAAAGCAAATATTATCATTAATTGTGTCGGTAAAACGGATAATAACTTGCATGATCTTGAAAATATTAATTTTATTTTTGTCAAAAAATTACTTGAACATATTAATAACCATAAATTAAAAGTCAGACTTATACACTTGGGTAGTATTGCAGTTTATGGAAGAGGCAAAAACTATTTTGGTAGATACAAACTAATATCAGAAAATAGTATAACTAGAGCAAATGACTTATATTCAAAAAGTAAACTAAAAGGAGATTTATTAATTCAAAATACTGTTAAAAAAAAATTAAATAAAAATTTTTCTTACACAATTTTGAGAATTTCTAATGTGTTTGGAGGTTCAAGAAATTCAAATTTATTTAAATTTTTTTTATTTTCATTAAGATCTAATTTTTGGATTAAATGTTTTGATGATATTGTATTTAATTTTATTAATGTAAATGATGTGGCTCAAGTTATAATGCAACTTATATCAAAGTTAAAGGTTTCAAAAAATAAAATATATATTGTCTCTGATGATTGTAAACAATATCAGGTTTATGAAAATTATCAATATTTTCATAAAAAAAAAATAATAAAAATAACAGTATCAAAAAATATAATTAAATTTTTAATTTATTTTTTACCTAAATCTAAAAAAATAATGAATTTTCTTTTATTAATTTCTAACAAAATCTCCTATAGCAACAAAAAAATCAAAAATGAACTTAATTTTAAACCAAAATTTTCTGTACACCAAAAAATAAAATTTTTAAATGAATAAAAAATCTAAAATAGTTTTAATTTCAAATACTCATAATTTTTTTAATACTTTTACACTTAAACATATCAAGCACTTAAGTAAAAAATATAACCTTTTTATATGTTGTAATGACCCAGTTAAGTTAAAAAAAATAATTCCAAATAATATTTCGTTAATAAATTTAAATTTTAAAAGAGATATCAGTTTTTTTTACGATATAGTTTCATTTTTATTAACATTATTTTTTTTTATTAGAGAAAGACCAGATTTATCGATTTCTTTTACACCGAAAATCGGTCTAATAGTTGGAATTGCTTCATTTATTGCAAGAACCCCAATACGTATTCACTGGTTTACTGGACAAATTTGGGCGAACAAAAAAGGTTTTGCTAAAATAATTCTTAAATCAATAGATAAAATTATTTTTTTTCTTTCTCATAATGTGCTTATTGACAGTGTTTCCCAAAGAAAATTTTTGATAAAAGAAAATGTTGTTTCACCAAAAAAATCGACTGTATTTTATAAAGGATCAGTAGGTGGAGTTGATATTAAGAAATTCCAATTTAATAAACAAAAAAGAATTCAATTAAGAAAAAAATACTCTATTTCTAAAAATACTTTTGTTTTTTTATATTTAGGAAGGATTAATAAAGATAAAGGTATAGATGAACTTATAAAGGCTTTTAAAAAAATTGATAATCAAAATGATGTCCTGTTAATTTTTGTGGGTCCGGTAGAAGATAAAAAATTTGTTGATGAGTTTATTAATCAAAAAAAAATTTTATATTTTGATTATACTAAAAAACCCGAGGACTGGTTCTCACTTGCCGATATTTTGTGCTTGCCTAGTCATAGAGAGGGATTTGGTACAGTAATTATTGAGGCAGCTGCTTGTGGTATTCCTTCTCTATGTTCAAATATCTATGGTCTTAATGATGCAGTTATAAAGAATAAAACTGGCTTTTTTCATAAAGTCGGAAGTATAAATGATATAAAAAAAAAAATGTTATATATTGTTAATAACAAGAAATTGACTAAAAAATATGGTGTTTTAGCTAGAAAAAGAGTCTTAAAAGATTTTGAACAAAGTATACTAACAAAAAAATTTTTAAAATTTATAAATTCATATTTTATTAAAAATGAGAGCTAAATCTTCAAAAAAAAATGTACTAGTCTATGGTGCTGGTGAAGCTGGAAAACAATTAGTTAATTCCCTAAAAAATAATACTGAATATAAAGTTGTAGGTTTTTTAGATGATAATAAAAAATTATTCAAAAAAGTTTTGTTAAGCAAAACAATCTATTCTTCATCTGATTTAAAAAAACTGATTATCTCCAAAAGTGTTATTTTAGTTTTTCTTGCAATTCCATCTATTGGTAGAAGTAAAAGAAATCAAATTATTAATAAATTAAATAAATTTAAATTAATTGTTAAAACTTTACCAAGTATATCTGAAATTATTGATGGCAGAGTAACAGTTTCAGATATTAAGGATATAAATATAGATGATTTATTAAATCGTGAACAAGTTGAGCCAGATATTTCATTATTAAATAAAGACATAAAAAAAAAGATAATACTTGTTACAGGCGCAGGCGGCTCTATTGGCTCTGAGTTATGTCGTCAAATCATAAAATTAAAACCAAAAAAATTACTACTATTAGAATTAAATGAATTCGCTCTTTATAAAATTTATGAGGAATTAATAGCCTATGATAAACGTCAAAAAATTATTTCTTTACTAGTTGATGCTCAAGATCAATCAAAATTAGAGATAATCTTTGAAACATTTAAAGTTAATACAGTATATCATACTGCTGCTTACAAACATGTGCCTTTAGTTGAAGAAAATATATGTGCGGGTGTTAAAAATAATGTTTTTAGTACTCTAGCTATGGCTAGAGCCTCAGTAAATAAGAAAGTTTCAAGTTTTGTACTAATATCAAGTGATAAAGCAGTAAGACCAACAAATATCATGGGAGCATCCAAGAGGCTTGCTGAACTTTGTGTGCAGGGAATTTATGATAATATAAAAGATATTAAGACTAATTTTTCAATAGTTCGTTTTGGAAATGTATTAGAGTCTTCTGGGTCTGTAATTCCAAAATTTAAGAAACAAATAATTGAGGGCGGACCTGTTACATTAACTCATAAAGATGTTACTCGTTATTTCATGACTATTACTGAAGCATCTCAGCTAGTTATTCAAGCAGGAGCTATGGGAAAAAATGCAGAGGTTTTTGTGCTTGATATGGGGGAAAGAATTAAAATAATAGATTTAATAGAAAAAATGATAAAACTTTTAGGGTTTACTATTAAGAATAATAAAAATCTGAGAGGAGATATCAAAATTAAAACTATAGGATTAAGACCTGGTGAAAAGTTATATGAAGAATTGTTAATTGGAGATAGTCCTCAAAAAACAAATCATTCAAAAATACAAAAAATAAATGACCCATTTATTCCATTTAATAGATTGGAGTTAAATTTAAGAAAATTAAAAAATTTAATTGATAAAAATAAGGCAGATGAGGTTAAAAAATTATTAGACAAAATACTTAAATCATATAAGTCAAATTCAAAAATTGTAGATCATATCTATTCCGAACAAATATTACATGTTAAATAAAAATAAATTTATATTTTAAAAAAGGTAAATTAATAACTATTTATATAATTTTTTTGCATACATGTTTCTAAAAAATAAATAAATTATAAATAAAATTATAAACAATACCAAAGAAGTTAAATGATTAATTAATAAATAGCCAGAATAACCAATTAAAAATAAAACTATATTTAAAGAAGAAATTAAAAAATTCGTTAGAATGACTGATTTAGATTTTTTGAGTAATATGTGGTGTAAATGATCTTGACCCGGTTTGAAAAGTTTTTGCTTATTTTTTAGTCTAATTATATTAATTGATAAAAACTCATAAACAAAAATTACAACTGCCCAAGCTAATAAAATAGGGTGAATAAAATTTTGATTTGCAAAAAAGATTAAAATAAAAGATATTATAAATCCTAATAATAAACTACCACTATCACCTAGAAAAATTTTGGGAAGATTTAGAATAGAGAAATTAAAAAATAAAAAAATTCCAATTGTTATTATTATTACCATTAAAAAAAATTCTGAATTTTGATCTAATATTAAAAAGTGAGTATCTTGTTGAATGGCCAAAAAGTATAGAATAACAAGTGTTGAAATTGAAGTAAAACTTAACATTCCATCTATACCATCGAAATAATTAAAGGCATTAATTAGAAATAGTACTGATAAAAAAGTAAATGGTATTGAAAAAACCCCAAGATCTAAGTTAAATAAACCATAATCCCCAATTTGCATTAAAGAAAAGTTTTCAAAAATAATTAAATAAAAAATAGGAATAATTTGTAAACTTAACTTACCTCCTATATTTAAATTATATTTATCATCAATAAATCCTACAATTGATATTAAAAAGCCAATGGATAAAATTAAGCTTAAATTAGGGTTGAAACTATCAAATAATATAATTGAAAATAATAAAATTGTACTAAGTGCAATTCCACCTGTATAGGCTGTGGCTTTAAAATGAATTTTCCTTTTATTGGGTATGTCCACTAAGTCTAATTTATAAGAAATTTTTCCACAAAAAAACAATACTATAAAACTTATTAGAAGATAAATTGACATTGTAGTGTTCATAAATATTTATTACGATTAAAATGAATATTTTAAAATTATTGATTTTAATTTAAATATACTTCAAATATTATATAAACTAAACTAAATTTACAAGATATTATAAAGTTTTAAATGTTTTTTAATTCCATCAAGCAAAAATTTTTTTTTTACACTTTTCCAGTTTTTTTATTTTCTCTTATTCCATTTTTTTTAATTACCGGTCCCTTTCTGAGCGATCTATCAATTTCTTTAATAAGTTTAATATTTTTGATTTATTGTTTTAAAAAAAAAAATTTTTCTTTTTTTAATAATAAATATTTTTTTATTTTATTAATTTTTTGGTCTTACTTATTAATTAATAGCTTAATCAATAATTTTAACTTGGATAGTTTAAAAATTTCCTTTTTTTATATTAGATATGGTATTTTTGTAATTGCGATAGTTGCTTTATTAGATTTTGATGATGGATTTATAAAATATTTTTTTTATTGCATTTTCACATGTTTTACAGCTTTAGTCTTAGATGGTTTTTATCAATATTTTACAGGAGTAAATATTTTAGGGTGGGAAAGTTATATAAGAGTATCTAGTTTTTTTGGTAATGAAAAAATATTAGGAAGTTATTTAAGTAGATTATGGCCAATTTTTTTCGGCCTATCTATTTTCATCCTTAAAAAAAATAATAGATTATTCTATGTATTTGTAATTATATTTATATTATCAGAAGCATTAATATTTCTTAGTGGAGATCGTGTTGCTTTTTTTTATATTAATCTCTCTGCTATTTTTGTTATTTTGTTTTCAAAAAAAATATTCAAGTTAAGATTGTATACATTGTTATCAACTTTAGCGTTACTTTTTATAATAACTTTAATTAATCCAACAGCAAAAGAAAGAGTATTTAATCAAACCTTAAATCAAATGAACTTGTTAAATGCAAACAAAAATAACGAAGAAAAAATATATATTTTTTCTAGAGAACATACACATCATTACATAACTGCTTATCGAATGTTTTTAGATCACAAGATTTTAGGGGTAGGGGTTAAAAACTTTAGAAAATTGTGTAGTGATGACAAATATAGAGAAAGCGACTCATCATGTGCTCCTCATCCTCATAATACATACGTGCAAATATTGAGTGAAACTGGAATAATAGGGTTTTTATTTTTAATATTAGCTTTTATTTATTTTATTAAATATGTTTTTAAGCATTTAATATTAAGATTTAAGAGCAAATACTATTTTACTGATTTTGAAATATGCATATTATCAGGTATTGCAATATATCTGTGGCCCATTGCACCAACAGGAAATGTATTTAATAATTGGTTAAATATTGCAATGATTTTAAATTTACCTTTATTAGTTTGGAGCAGAAAATCAAATAAGACATAAAAATAATACTAAATTTAATTTTTTTTGTTCTTTACTAATTATTCTTTTTTAAGTAAAAGACCTTGCCTGGTGATTATTGCGAAAGTGTAATACCCGATCCCATACCGAACTCGGAAGTCAAGCCTTTCAGCGCCAATGGTACTTTGTCTTAAGACACGGAAGAGTAGGACATTGCCAGGCATTTCTATAATGAAAAAAATCATAATTGTAACTGGTGGAGCTGGCTTTGTTGGCTCAAACTTAATTGAATTTCTATTAATCAAAACAAATTATAAGATTATTAGTATAGATAACTATTCATCAGGTAATCAAAAAAACCACATCAAAGACAAAAGAATTCAATATTTTAAAAGTGAAACAATGTATATCTCTAAAATTTTAGAAAAACAAAAAAACCAGATTAAAGCAATTTTCCATTTTGGAGAGTTTGCAAGAATTTATCAAAGTTTTAAAAAATTTGATGAGTGCTTTAAATCAAATTCTATTGGTTCAAATGCTGTTTTTAAATTTTGTTTAAATAATAATATTAAACTTATTTATTCTGCTACATCTGCAAGTTTAGGAAATAAAGGTAATGATAAAAATCTTTCACCTTACGCTTTTACAAAATCAAAAAACTTAGAGCTATTAGAAAATTTAAAAAAATGGTTTAATTTTAAATTCGAAGTTATCTTTTTTTATAATGTTTATGGCCCAAGGCAAATTAAAGTTGGTGATATGGCAACAGTCATAGGAATATTTGAGGAACAGTATCAAAATAAAAAACCGTTGAGTGTCGTTAGACCTGGTGCTCAAACAAGGAGATTTACTCATATAGATGATACGATTAAAGTTTGTTATGATGCTTTTAAATCAAATAAAAGTAGATATTACAGTATTAGCAATAAAAAATCATATTCTATTTTAGAGGTTGCCAAGATGTTTAACACTAAAACTTTATTCTTAAATCCTAGATCAGGTGAAAGATATGCCTCTGCTTTAACAAAAATTGCACATAATAATAAAATAATTCAAAAATTTGGAAGATTACAATTGAAAGATTATATAAGTTCCTTTATTAAGTCACATAAATTATGAAAATTAAAAGCTCACTAAAATCAATTAAAAAAAGAGACCTAAACTCCAAGCTAGTTCGAAGAAGAGGCAGAGTTTATGTGATCAATAAAACAAACCCTAAGTTTAAAGCAAGACAGAAATAATTTTATGGATCAAGATAGCCATAAAAGCACTTGGAATAATTTTACTAAGTTTGTCTTGTGGGGAACTGTCGCGGTTATAATAGTTTTAGTGTTAATGGCCATATTCCTATTATAATATCTAAGTATGAGAGTAGCTTCTGTTTCAGAAAATCTAAATATAGAAAAAAGAATTGCGATTACACCTGAAATTGCAAAAAAATATATATCACTTGGTTTAGAAGTCTTGTTACCAGAAAATTATGGATTACATCTTGGAATAAAAAATAGTGAATATACTGATATAGGAGTAATAGTTAGTAAAGACGAAAAAGAAATTATTAATAATGCTGATATTATTGTTCAATTAGGTTTATTAACTGATAATCAAAATTCTTTAATAAAAGAAAATCAGACAGTTATTGGTGTTTTAAATCCATATAGTAATGAAGATAAGTTAAAACATTTAGTAAAAAAAAAAGTAAATGTTTTCTCATTAGAATTACTTCCAAGAATTACTAGAGCACAATCTATGGACATACTATCTTCACAAGCTAATCTTGCTGGATATAAAGCAGTCTTAGAGTCTTTTGCAAATTTTGAAAAAGCTATCCCAATGATGATGACGGCAGCTGGGACAATTCCTGCAGCAAAAGTTTTAGTTGTAGGAGCGGGAGTTGCAGGACTTCAAGCCATAGCAACTGCGAAAAGAATGGGTGCTATTGTTTTTGCAACAGATGTTAGAATGGCTTCAAAAGAGCAAGTAGAAAGTTTAGGTGGTAAATTTTTAACTGTTGAGGGGGCTGAAAATTTAGAAACAGAAGGTGGTTATGCAAAAGAAACTTCAGAAGATTTTAAAAAAAAACAAGAACAACTTTTGTCTGAAACATTAAAAAAAATTGATATTGTAATTTGCACTGCCCTTATTCCTGGAAGAAAAGCACCAGTGATTATAAAAGATACAATGATTAGCAATATGCAATCTGGATCTATAATTTATGATCTAGCTGCAATACAAGGTGGAAATACTGCCTTTACAGAGGTTGATCAAGTAGTTGATAAAGAAGGTGTTAAAATTATGGGTGAAAACAATATTCTTAATAAACTACCTGCTTCAGCATCAAATTTGTATGCAAAAAATGTATTTAATTTTGTCTCAAATTTATATGATAAAGAAAATAGAAAAATAAATATAAATTTAGAAGACGAAATAATTGAGAAAACTCTAATAAGATAAAATTATGGAAATAGATCCTTTTATATTTAGATTAAGTATTTTTATACTTTCAATTTTTATTGGGTATTATGTGGTATGGAGTGTAACCCCTTCACTACACACACCTTTAATGTCTGTTACCAATGCAATTTCATCTGTAATAATTGTTGGGGCAATTATTGCGGGTTTAGCTGGAAATTCTGATAGTATATTTAATTACTCAAGTATATTTGGGTTTTTAGCAATATCATTAGCTTCAATTAATATTTTTGGAGGCTTTCTGGTAACTCAAAGAATGCTTGCAATGTATAAAAAAAAGAAAAAGGATAAATAATGTTGTCAGCAAATTTATCAGCAATATTTTATCTAATTTCAGGGGTATTATTTATTTTAGCTCTAAGAGGTCTATCTTCGCCAGAAACTTCTAGACAAGGAAATTTTTTTGGAATTTTAGGTATGATTATTGCAATCACAGTTACATTTTTATCAATTGGTAATTTTTCAACTGGATTTGTAGTTGTTTTAATCTTTCTTTTAATTGGTGGATTAATTGGTGCTTTTATTGCTTACAAAATTCCAATGACTGCTATGCCAGAATTAGTTGCTGGTTTTCATAGTTTAGTTGGTCTTGCAGCTGTATTTGTTGCAATAGCAGCTTTTTTAAATCCAGAAGCTTTTAATTTAGGATCCCCAGGCAACATCAAACTTGGAAGCTTAATTGAAATGTCAATTGGTGCATCAGTTGGAGCCATAACTTTTTCAGGTTCAATTATTGCTTTCTTAAAATTGCAAGGAATAATGTCAGGATCACCAATAACCTTTAAGGGCCAACACCCACTTAATGCTTTAATCTTAATTTCGATAATTGTTATAACGTATCTACTTTGCTCAACACAATCTTCTAATTTATTTTGGATATTGCTTGCAATGTCTTTTATGATAGGTTTTTTATTAATAATTCCAATTGGTGGTGCAGACATGCCAGTTGTAATTTCTATGTTAAATTCATATTCAGGTTGGGCTGCAGCTGGAATTGGCTTTACATTAGAAAATACTGCATTAATAATTACAGGAGCATTAGTTGGATCATCTGGCGCAATTTTATCTTATATAATGTGTAAAGGAATGAATAGATCATTCTTTAATGTTATCTTGGGTGGATTTGGAGCTACCGAACAATCGTCAACGTCACAAAATAAAGAACAAAGACCTGTTAAAAGTGGAAACGCAGAAGATGCTGCTTTTTTAATGAAAAATGCCTCATCAGTGATCATTGTGCCAGGTTATGGTATGGCAGTTGCTCAAGCACAACACGCTTTAAGAGAGATGGTTGATACATTAAAAAAAAATGACATAAAGGTTTCTTATGCAATTCATCCTGTTGCAGGACGAATGCCAGGTCATATGAATGTTTTACTTGCTGAAGCAAACGTTCCATATGATGAAGTATTTGAGCTTGAAGAAATTAATAATGATTTTGCAAATGCAGATGTTGCATTTGTTATTGGTGCAAATGATGTAACAAACCCTGTTGCAAAAACTGATCCTCAAAGTCCAATTTATGGGATGCCTGTGCTTGATGTTGAAAAATGTAAGTCAGTTTTGTTTGTTAAAAGAAGCTTGTCCCCAGGTTATGCAGGTATTGATAATGATCTATTTTACAAAGAAAATACTTTAATGTTATTTGCTGATGCAAAAAAAATGACAGAAGACATTACTAAAAATTTATAGGTATATAATTGAATACTAAAATATTTTGTGACATTGCAGAACTAAATCAAATTAAGAAATTTAATAAATTAAAAATTGTTAAAGGGTTTACAACAAACCCAAGCTTAATGAGAAAAGCTGGAGCAAAAGATTACAAATCATATTCAAAAAAAATTCTCAAAATTTGTAACAATAAACCAGTTTCACTTGAAGTATTTGCTGATAATTATGAAGAAATGAAAAGCCAAGCAATAAAGATTAATACTTGGGGAAAAAATGTTTATGTAAAAGTACCAGTTATGAATTCAAAGGGTCAATTTATGGGTCGAATTATTAGAGAATTAAACAAGGAAAATATAAAACTTAATATAACAGCTGTTTACAATGCCAAACAAACTAAAAAAATTTTAAAATCAATAAATAAAAAAACAAAAGTAATCATTTCTATTTTTGCAGGGAGAGCAGGTGATACTGGTAAAGACCCAATACCAGAATTCATCAACAGTATTAAATTAGCTAAAAAATATAAAAATGTTGAAATTTTATGGGCAAGTGTAAGAGAACCATATAATTTCTTACAAGCAAAACAATTAGGTTGCCATATTATTACAATTCCACCATTAATAATTGAAAAAATTGCAAAATTTGGAAAAACGTTTGATCAATTAACAAAAGAAACTGTAAAAGCTTTTTTAGTTGATAGTAAAAAATCTAAATTTAAGATTTAAAAAAGTTTTCAATAAATTTTTCATACATTATAACTATAGATATGGAAAAAAATAAAGTTACGATAATAGTTCCTGTTTTTAACGAAAAAAATTATATTGAAAAGATTATTAAAAAAATAAAAGATAATGTATTTTATAACAAACAAATTATAGTTGTTGATGATTGCTCATTTGATGGAACTAGAGAAATAATTAAAAAAATCAAGAATATTGATAAAATAATTTTGCATAAAAAAAATTTGGGAAAGGGGGCTGCAATCAAATCAGCTATCCCTTATATAAAGGGAGATATAGTTGCAATTCAAGATGCAGATCTTGAATATAATCCTAAGGATCTTAATAAGTTAATTAGAATAATGATAACAAAGAACTTCAGAGTTATTTATGGTTCAAGAGTTTTAAAAAAAAAAAGATATAATGGCAACATATTTATTTCTAATTTTAGGATTTTTGGTAATCATATATTAACTATAATTTCAAATTTTTTTAATAATCAAAAGCTTACAGACGCACATACTTGCTATAAAATATTTAGAAGTGAAATTTTTATCAAATTAAATTTACAAGAAAATGATTTTGCATTTTGTCCAGAAGTAAATACGAAAATGTGCTTATTAAATGAAGAAATTAAAGAAGTGCCCATTTCTTATAGGGGTAGAACAATTGAAGAAGGTAAAAAGATTAATTTTTATGATGCAATTAAAGCATTAATTATCATATTAAAGTATAAATATTTTGTTAAATTTTAATTTTTAAACCTATTAAATTACAAGTATAAATTCCTATGAAATCCATAAATACCTCCTTATTAAAATTAGTAGATATAAGGAACTTAAAATCCTTGTTGCTTGTAGAGTTCCAGTTCAATTCTGTTCAAAGGCACCATAAATGATATTATATAATGATATTGATACTAATAAAAAAATTTATATTTCGGAACATTATTTTTTAATTTTTTTTTCATTTTTAAGTTTTTTAATTTCTGCAAACTTAGCATGGTTTAATCCTTATCAAGATGCTCAAGTTTATAAAGTCATGGAAATTCCTTTCTTATGGCAATTTAATAGAGATGTTCCTGTTGAAATTTTATCATCTACAGGATTCCTAGAATATTTTGAAAGAGATCCAACAAGAATAGAAAGGCCAGGTTTACCTTTTTTAGCATACATTATTGGACATGCTATATATACATTAATCTTTAAAATAGTTGATTTACCAATAATATATTTTACAGCTGGTTCATACGTATTAGTTAATTTTTTTTTACATCATATAACTTCAATCCTACTTTATAAAATTTTGAAAATATATTTTTCAGAAAATATCTCCAAAATTGGAATTATGATATTTTTTTTAAATTACATAACAATTAGACATTTTGCAGAAATTCATACATTAAATATGCATTTATTAACTCCTATAATAATTGCTTACTTAACTCTCAATTTTTTAAGTAAAGAAAATTTTTTAAATTTATTTTTATTATCTTTTGTAATTGGTTTATTAATTTTAATAAAAAGTTTGTATTCATTTTATATTACTGTATTGCTGCTTTTATTTTTAAAAAAAAGATATCTTGCAGTAATACAATCAATTATTATTCATTTAATTCCAATTATAATCTGGCTTTTAATTCTTAAATTAAAAAATATAGAATTTTATTCAGCTACAATGTTAGGAAATGTTCGTGGGCAAGAAGTATATATGGTAACTTGGTTTTTGAATGATCTAATGAATTATAATTTTCAAAATATTTTTAATCAATTATTTTACAGCTTAGAGAATTTTTCAATAGTTTTTATTAAATATTATAATTTTTTAATTATCTTTATTTTTATGGGTTTTCTTAATTTTTTAAAAAGCAAAAATAACAAGATCAAAAGAGATTTTCTTTTAATTTCATTTTTGATTATTTGTTTATCATTTATTCAGTTTTTAATGGCAAAAAAAAATGTGACCCATATGTATATGGGAGGAGATTATTTTTTGTTATGCTTATTTTATATTTTATTTTTTTTAAAAAAAGTAGAACCAAAAAAATTTTTAGTAACAATAATTCTAATTTTAGCATTTTTAATAAACACAATCAAATTACCATACGTTTCTCCTTATGATCAAAAAGGTGTAGAGTGGGAAAAAAAATTCAAACCAAATAGTAAATCTTTAAAGTATTTTGACTAAATTTTATTGATCTTTAGTTTGTTTTGAACAATAAACTTTTTATAATTAGATTATTATGTTACGTGAATTACCTATATTTTAAAATATGAATAATAAACCTATTTGTTTAATTACAGGCTCCTCTGGTTTGATTGGCTCAGAAACAGCAAATTTTTTTTTAAAAAAAAATTTTAATGTCATTGGTATTGATAATAATTTTAGACAATTTTTTTTTGGAAAATCTGCTTCAACCATTCAGATTAAAAATAGATTAAAAAAGATTAATAATTATAGCCATTTTGATATTGATATTAGAAATTTCAAAAAACTATTTAAAATTTTTAAAAAATATAAAAATAGAATAAAATTAATTGTGCACTGTGCCGCACAACCATCTCATGATTGGGCTTACCAAAATCCTATGCTTGATTTCGATATAAATGCTAAATCTACCTTTAATCTTTTAGAATTAACTAAAATTTTCTGCCCCAAGTCAGTTTTCATATTTGTTTCGACCAATAAAGTTTATGGAGATAATCCTAACAAATTTTCATTTTTAGAAAAAAAAAATAGATATGAATTAAAACAAAACAATAAATATTTTAATGGTATTGATGAGAATCTAAAATTAGATGGTTGTATTCATAGTTTCTTTGGTAGCTCAAAATTATCAGCAGATATTTTAGTACAAGAATATGGAAATAATTTTGGAATTAAAACTGTTTGTTTCAGAGGGGGGTGCTTGACAGGCTCTTCACATAAAGGAGCTGAGTTACATGGATTTTTATCTTATTTAGTTAAAACAGCTCTTAATAAAAAAGTTTACAAAGTTTTTGGTTTTAAAGGAAAACAGGTAAGAGATAATTTGCATTCATCAGATTTGGTCAATGCATTTTGGGAATTTTATAAAAAACCAAAAATTGGTAAGGTTTATAATATTGGTGGTTCTAGAAAATCAAATTGTTCGATCTTAGAAGCTGTATATTTGATAGAAGATTTTGCTAAGATTAAAGTAAATTTAAAGTTAATTAATAAAGCTAGAGTTGGAGACCACATTTGGTGGATTACAAATAATTCTAAATTTAAAAAAGATTACCCAAATTGGAAACAAAATTATGATATTAAGAAAATTATAAAAGAATTAATTAAAAATAATGATGGATAAATTAATTTTTGAAAAAGGAGATAAGAGTTTTCTTAGAAAAAAATGGGAAAACACTCTTATTGAAACAATAAAAAGTAAAATCCCTAATATTTATTATAAAAATAATCAAGTAATTGTTTTAGATAGCGAGGAAGCTATCAAGAATTTTTTTTTTGAAGGAAATGAAGATATAATAAGAAATAAAAGATTTATAATTTTACTTGTACCACTTAATAATTTTGTCGATTTGATAAGTTTTTTTGATAAAATTGATAAACTTCTTCATGAAGATTGTAAATTAATTCTTAATTATTTTAATGGATCATGGAAATATGTATTCAGTTTATTTTCAATCTTAGGTTTGATTAAAAATTTTGATAAATCACTTTTTTTTTCAATGAAAAAGTTAAATATTTTTCTTAATTGTACTAATTATGAAATATCAAGAGTTTTAAAGGAAATATCCATACCATTTAAAATACCTTTTTTAACTAAGTTTTTGACTATCTTAATTAATTTATTTCCATTTTTAGCATTTTTTAGTTTTTCAAATGTTTTTTATCTTAGAAAAAAAACTAAACAATTAAGAACTAATAAAATGATGTCAATAATTATTCCCTGCAAAAATGAACAATATAATATAAAAAAGATTGTTGAAAATGCAAAGTATGATCTTGTATTTCCTTTTGAGTTAGTTTTTGTAGATGACCAAAGTAATGATCTAACAAAAAAAATGATTGAACAAGAAATTCAAAAAAATCCAAAACTAAAAATAAAAGTTTTTGATGGAAATGGAAAAGGAAAATCAAGAGCAGTTGATGTTGGTGTAAAAAATGCAGAAGGTTATTTTTGTGCAATATTAGATGCAGATCTAACAGTAAAAATAAAAGATATGAACCTATTTTACTCTTCAATTTCACTAGGTAATGGTGATGTCATCAATGGTTCGAGATTAATTTATAGGCTTGAAAAAAATTCGATGAGATTTTTGAATTATCTTGGAAATAAATTTTTTTCACTACTAATATCATTCATAATATCAACCAATGTTAGTGATACACTTTGTGGCACAAAATGTTTTAGAAGAAAAGATTGGGAGATTTTTGAAGATTTTAGAAAAATTAATACTTTAGATGATATTTGGGGTGATTTTAATATTTTGTTTTCCTCATCATTCTATGGATTTAAGCTTATTGATCTACCAGTGAGATATTATGAGAGATTATCTGGAGAAACAAAAATGAAAAAAAGATTTTATTATTTTATAAATATGCTTCAACTATGCACAAAAGCTTTAATTGTGTTTAAATTTAAATTAAAATAACTTTTTAATTAGATAAATTATGAATAATTTTAGTGCTTTCTTAAATCATTTTTCGTCATATTATTTTTCTCAAAAAGTTAAACATTTAATTTTACATGTTACTAATCATTGTAATTTTAGATGCGCACATTGTTTTGTTGATTTTGTTAATCCAAAGAAAGATTTGAGTTTTAAAGATTATGAAATTATTTCCAAAGACATCAATGACCTATTTTGGCTTGATATAGGAGGGGGTGAACCATTTTTAAGAAAAGATCTATATAAAATTGTTAATCTTTTTAGAAAACAAATAGTTTCAATTCCCACCAATGGATGGTTAAAAAAGAATATTTGTGATCAAATAAATCAAATGAATCACAAGGATACTGAAATAGTTATAAATTTAAGTTTAGATGGACTAGAAAAAACTCACAATATCGTCAGAAAAAATGAACATAGTTGGGATAAAGTTTGGGAAGCATATGAAGAATTAAGAAAAATTAGTTTTATTAAAGTTAGATTTATCACTGTTGTACACGAAGATAACTATGATGAGATTATTCCTTTGATGAAAATAGTTAAAAATAGAGGTGCAAATTTTCACTCTGTTATTCTGTTAAGGGGTGATCCCTTAGATGAAACTATTAAGCTACCAAGCTTTAAAAAACTTGATGAACTTGCAGTGAAAATGTTTGATATTTTAGAAACCTATGATTATGGTGGAAACAACTTGTCAGCCCACCTTTTAAAAAATTATCATAGATACTTGTGGAAAACCTCAATTGATACATTAAAAAAACAGACACAAGTTATACCTTGCTTAGCTGGGAAAAGTCACATGGTTATTTGGGGCGATGGTAGAGTGGCTTCCTGTGAAATGTTACCAGAAATTGGAAATCTTAAAGATAAATCATTAAATAAAATACTTAAGAGTAAAGAGATGAAAGATCAAATAAAATTTATTGAAAATAAGAAATGTCATTGCACACATAATTGTGCAATGATTACCTCAGTCTTATATAATCCATCAAAATGGCCAAAGATAATTTATTCAAAAAAACCAAGTTAAAAAAAGTCTTAGTTTGCATACTCTATCATAATATTGATGTAAATTTATCTTCATTAATTAACAAAATAGAAATAAACAAAAATCACTCAATACTGATAATTGTAGATGGTAAGAAAAAAATTAAAAATAAAAAAGAGATTCTTAGTTTGAACAATAATATTAAATTCATTTATTCTCTTAAAAAAAAAACTGTAGCATATAATAGAAACCTTGGATTAAATTATGCTAAAAAAAATTTTGAATTAATACTTTATTTAGATTCAGATGTAATACCAGAAAAAAAAATTATCAATAGCCACTTAAAATTTCATAATAAATATGAGAATGTTCCTTTACTTGGAGGTGCTGTAATTCCAAGTTTTTTTAAAAATAAGTTTAATATATGGGAAATATTAGATGGTTGTTTGTCATGGTTTACTTCAATTGATAGAAATTATAACAAGATAGTTAACAAGCCTTATCATCTCCCAACATGTAATCTGAGTATCAAGATTGACTTTATAATAAAAAACAAAATTTTTTTTGATAAAAATTTAAAGACAGGAGAAGATGTTGATTTATGCAATAAAATTAGAGAAAAAAAAGGTAAAATAATGCTTATTAAAAATGCAAGAGTTTTACATCAAGATAGAAAAAGTTTTAAGGATTTTTTCAATCATCATGCTAGCTGGGGAAGACATCAATTTTATACACTTTATAAAAAAAAATATTTTAATTTAATTGGAAAAAATAACTTTAATTTTATTTTCTTAATTATTTATCCCTTTTTAATGCCATTTATAAATCTCATTTCAACTTTTTTAACAATCTTTCCTTGGATCAAATTTAAATTAAGGTTTATTATTTTTATTATTCCAACTTATGTTGTGCATTTAATAAAAGGCTTTTTTACTTATTTAGAATTTATAAAAAAATAAATTAAATGAAAAATTTTTTTTCCACTAAATGGAAATACGAAAACATACTTTTGTATATTATGATTGTGGTATGTTTTTCATTAATTGCTTACTATCATTTAAATTCTGGGTATTCCATGTCTTCAGATTCTAAAAGATTTTCTAGTTGGGCAGATGATTTAATTAAATTAAATTTTAACTTTTATGATTTTTTTTTAATTGATAAAATAGATTATAGGCCACATCTATTATTTGCATCAGTCCCTGTATTATTAATTGCTTTATGCAAAGTTATGTTTGTTAATGAATGGCAATTTGCTTTTTTGATATTAAATTTATTATTAGTATTTTTTTCTCTAATTATTTTTGTAAAATGTCTTTTACTGATTAAAGTGAGGCTAGTTTTAATATCTTTAACGTTACCACTAATTGTTGTCTCAGTTGATATATTAATCTGGCCAAAATACATACTCTCAGACATGATTTATGCATTCCTTGTTCTTGCTGCTACATATTTAATAATAAAAGGAATTACTAAAAATAAGATTTATTATTTTTATCTTTTTTTAATAATGTTTTTATTGCTCTCAACAAGACCATCTTCATTTCCTGTAATCTTTGCAATTGTACTTTTTATTATAATTCCAAAATATCAGACTGTATTTGAACCAAAGATGATTTTACTACTTTTAGCAACTGTATTTATTTCTACACCTTTTATATTCTCTTTGATCTATTCTTTTATCGAATTGAATTTCAGTGGAAATGCTAAGATAGATTTTATGACTAATGGGGTCAAAGATGGAATGATAATTCATGACCGTCCTGAAACATGGGTAAATAAGCCTGACAATTTTATAGATATAATATTCATTTATTTTTTAAGATTAATTAATTTTTTTAATCCTTATGCATCCACTTTTTCAATAGTACATATATTTCTTAACGTGCTCCAAATCTCTTTAATCTTGTTATCAATATCCATATGGTCAGTTTACGGAAACTATATTAAAAATTTCAATAAAATATTTTTATTTATTATGTTATTATCTTTATTTGTAGCAGCTTTTCACTCTTTTATATTAATTGACTATGATTGGCGATATCGATTTCCAATAATATTACCTTTAATAATGCTTATTCCAATTTCTTTAGAAATGATTTTTAAAAAAATTGATTTAAATAAATCTAATACTTGCAAAGATTAAATTTTATTTTTTTATCTGTAATAGTTAAGTGACTGATTATTTTCTTAACTTTTTAAAAAATGTAAAATGGAATGAATCCGAGCAAGATTAAATCAGTATTATTTGTAAAAAGAAGCTAATTCCATGGTTATGCTGGAATTGATAATGAATTATTTTATAAGGATAATACTCTCATGTTATTTACTGATGCTAAAAAATGACTAAAGATATAACTAAGAATTTTTGATAAATAATCGTAATAATAAATATAATCAACTAATAAAAAAAAACATTAAAGCCTTTTAGCTGATACTAAAAATACAAAATTTTAATTTAATTAAGTCTATTTTTTTCCAATGATTATTATATTTGATTTAAAGAAAAATAATTTAAGAAATTTTATTTCATACGTTATTTTCTGGCTATTAAGTATTTTTTTTAACTCATCAACGGTTAAAAGATTTAAATTTTCTTCATTAGCATAAAAAGACAGTCCTAAAAATTTTAATATTTTTCGATAAATAGATTTTGGAAACCAATGAATTAAAGGAATTTTGGTATGAAGTTCTATTGGGTGAAACCTGTTAGGAGTTGTTATAACAAAAATTTTTTTAGTTAATTTAATGATATTTTCTATCATTTTTTTTTGATTTAATACTCCACCAACATGCTCAATAGTAGCATTTGATACAACAAGGTCTGAAGAAAATTTATATAACTCATTTTCTGAAAATTCTTCTGTAATGGACTTTTTTAAGATTTTAGAAAAAAAATTTGAAGTAACCATTTGGTCAGAAATACATTTAAATTTCTCAATATTTTTAATATTTTTGATTACAGTATTGCTACTTACATTTTTGTCATCACTTGTTGTTCCTATATCTAATGCATCATATACTTGAAGATCTTTAATTATATTGTTTATAATATTAGATATTTCTAATCTTTTTTTTAAAAGAATTTTATCTAAAAAATTATAATGGTTTATTGCGTATATTGTGTCTTGATCTTTATGCATTAGAAATTGGTTGCGGGGGACGGATTTGAACCGCCGACCTTCAGGTTATGAGCCTGACGAGCTACCAGACTGCTCCACCCCGCGATATACTTAAATTCTATTTTTAAGTTTATTTAATTTTTTAACTCTTTTAATATTTTCTTGAAGAATTCTTTTTTTTTTCTCAGAAGGTTTTTCATAAGTGTTCTTTAATTTGATAACTTTAAAAAATCCATCACGCTGTAGTTTTCTCTTAAGAACCCTAAGTGCTTGTTCTATATTATTGTCTTTGACTTCTATTTTCATAAATATTTCTAAAAATGAGTGATTATCACTATAAAATTTTGATGTCTATTTAATTTATTCATTGTTTGATATTTCTTTTGTGAGTTTTGCTTTTTCTTTTTCTTTTTTTTCTCTTTTTACTCTTCTCTCAGCTTTTTCTAATGCTTCCACCAGATCTTTTTGACTAAATAAGTTTAGGGCAACAGGGTCTTTTGGATTTAAATTGTTATAATTCCAGTAGCTCTTATTTCTTATAGATGTAACTGAATTTTTGGTTATACCAACCAGTTTTGCAATTTGAGAGTCTTTAAGCGTATTATGTTGCCTGATTATCCATAAAGCTGAATCTGGCTTATCTTGTCTTTTAGAAAGTGGTATATATTTCTTGATTTTTTTTTCAGCATTAGAGATTTCAATATCATTACTCTTTATTTGAAGAGCTCTATTTTCATCTTTAGAAGATAATTCAATCTCTTCTCTTGATAGCTGTCCTGAGATTATTGGATTATAAGCTTTTATTCCTTTTGCAACTTCACCATCTGCAATGCCCTGTATCTCTACTTCATGTAAATTACAAAAATTGGCAATTTGTTTAAAAGTTAATGTAGTATTTTCAACTAACCATGCAGCAGTTGCCATTGGCATCAAAGGTGCGTTTGACATCTAATTTTTCTTTTCAGATTTGAAATTTTGAAATTTTTTATTAAATTTGCTTATTCTTCCCTTATCCATTAGTTTTTGTTTGCCACCTGTCCAAGCTGAGTGAGACTTAGGGTCAATTTCTAATTTAAGAAGATCACCCTCTTTCCCCCAGGTTGATTTTGTCTCAAATTGAGAACCATCAGTCATTTCAACCTTAATAATGTGATAATTTGGGTGTATATTTTTTTTCATGACATGTCTTATAGCAAAAGATTCTTCTAAAACAATTAAAAGTTTACGAAAATTGACTAATTTTATATAAAAAAACTTAACAAATTTTGGTTATTTGCAATTAATTGATTAAAAAAATTTGGTAAATAGTTAAGTTTATTTATGAACTCAAATTTCTAAGTTGATTTTTTTTGTATTACCTTTGAAATCAATACAAAAATTATTCCGAGGAATAGACCAAGAAAAGCAGAAAAGAAAACTATTTTAAAAGGTGAAGTATATGTGGTTTTTTCTAAAACTGAATACTCCGTTGATGGTATTTTGATTAATGCCGCTTTAAAGTCATCAGACATCATTATAGGTGTATTTTCAAATATATTTATTAATCTTTCGATGTCTTTATTTTGCTGAATTTTCTTTTTCACCTTAATTAAATCATTTTTAATTTTTTCATTTTGTGAATTTTTTATTTCAAATTCAATATCTTCAATTTTATATTGTCTTAATCTATTTTCATTTGAAATTAATATTTCAAAATTTTTTTTAAGATAATCATTAATTTCATTATTTGCAGAGTTTTGAACAAAATATAGGATTTTTTCCCAAACTAATATGTTGTCATCACTTGTCCGAAATTCGATAAATGAGGCCATTTTTTTTGCTGTTCCTCTCTCATTAAAATCTAAGTTAGGTTTTTTAATTAAAGATGATAATTTTAAAACTGCGTTTTCATATTCTTGAGTATTTTGAAAATCTTCTTTTTTTAATAAATTAAATTCTTTTATTCCTTTTATATACAAATCATTTGAATTAAGTTTTTCAAGAAATAATTCATAAAGAAACATTCTGTCAACTATCGACAAAGAAGAACCTTTAAATAAATTATATTTAAAAATATCTTTATTAACTACTAAGATATTTTCAAAATCTTTTTTGTTGCTTATATCTAAATTATATATACCAAGATTTTTTTCCTCTATACTAGTAAGGTAGTTGTTATAAGTTTTGTAATTATTTGCACTAAATATTGAAATAGGGATGATTTTTGTTTTACCCTGATAAATTATCTTATTATTTTTAGGTTCCCAATTATCTTTATTGTTATAAATTGAAACTGTTACTGTTATTAATATAATAAAAAAAACTTTCCACTTACTATTCCATGTGGTTATAATCAACTCTGATATATCTATTTCATCACTAGGCTTTTTATTTATTTTTGAAGACATTTAATTAGTTTTTTTTATTATTTTAATTATACATAATATCTCTAATTAATTCAATATTATACAATCTTAAATTAGATAGTTTAACTTATTATTTGTTTGAGATTAATAATTTTATTTATTTTAAAAGTTTTGTAAATTTTTTAACATTTGATCATTTATTGAAGAGCTTGAAGCCTTAATATCAATTTTATTTATATCAAATTTATTTATATCATTTACTATTCCCCCAGCTTCTTTAACCAATATTGCTCCAGCAGCAACATCCCAAAGGTTAATTTTATTATGAAAAAATCCATCAAGTCTACCAGATGCAACATAAGCCAAATCTAAGGCAGCACATCCACTATATCTCATATTAAGATTGCTAAATTTAACACCTTCATGGTTACTTGAAAATAGACAATTATCAATTGAATTCTTTTTTGATACTCTTAGTCTTTGGTTGTTTAAGAAGGCTCCTTTATCTTTTTCAGCAAAAAACATTTCATCTTTGATTGGGTCAAAAATTAAACCACTTACAATTTCCTCTTTGGATTGAAGAGCAATGCAGATTGCAAAGTGAGGTATACCATGTAAAAAGTTTGTTGTTCCGTCTATTGGGTCAATAATCCAAATATTTTCTTTATCATTATTTTTAATCTCACCAGTTTCTTCAGTTATAAAGGAGTAGTTTTTTTTAATTTTTGATAATTCTTCAATTAAAATTTTTTCTACATGTTTGTCTGTTTTTGTAACAAAATCATAAGGTCCTTTTTTTGATACTTGTAATTTTTCAACCTCACCAAAATCTCTAATAACAGATTTAGATGCTTTTTCTGCAGCTTTAATCATTATGTTGAGATTTGCAGATATAGAAATCATTTTGATTATATCTTTTTTATATACTCGAGGGTTCTTGTATCAACAATTACTTCATCACCTGAGTCTATAAAAGGTGGAACTTGAATATTTAAACCATTATCTAGAGTTGCAGGTTTATACGATGACGAGACAGTTTGTCCTTTAAGGGCAACATCTGTTGTTTCAATTTTACATTTTACTTGATTTGGCAGATCAATTGAAATTGGACTGTCATTATAAAAATTTACTAAGACCTCAAGATTTTCAGTCATTAACTTTCCTTTTTCTCCAATAATATCTTTTTTTATTTCAATCTGTTCAAATGTTTTAGGATTCATAAAAAAATAATTATTTTCATCATCATACAAGTAATTAAAGTTTGTCTCTTCAAGGGAGGCTTTTTCAACAGTTTCACTAGACCTGAATCTCTCATTTAATTTTGTATTTTTACCTACACTTTTCATTTCTACTTGAGCAAATGCTCCACCTTTACCTGGTTTAACATGTTGAGTTTTTAGGACTTGCCAT
>Ga0315320_10000053_pt1 | contig 85567 bp, 56 predicted proteins | sample M140m21515metaG_FD_203458 | JGI IMG/M metagenome (GOLD analysis project Ga0315320, IMG submission 203458) | Ammonia-oxidizing marine archaeal communities from Monterey Bay, California, United States - M1 40m 21515 | ecosystem: Environmental > Aquatic > Marine > Coastal | place: USA: California... | reverse complement strand
TATGACTTATCAGGCTCCTCGGCAAAGAAAAATATGCATCCTACCGGCGAATGGAACACGGCGAAAATCGTCGCTGATGGGTCAAGTCTGAAACACTTTCTCAATGGTGATTTGGTATCCGAAATTACCACCTCCGGCCCCGTTTGGGATGCCAGTCTTGCGGTCAGTAAATTTTGGGGATTAAAGGATTTTGGTCAGCCGCTAACTGGCGATCGAATCATGCTTACCGACCATGGCGGCAAGGCTGCATACCGAAACTTTCGCTTTACCGAAATCAAAACGCCGAGTTTGCAACCCGCAGCGACATCACCGGGACCATTCTTGGCCAATGGCATGAGGAACAGTTGGGCTGACCAAAGTTCAATCGTGCTATGGACACGCACAACACGTCACCAGCAGATGAATACTGATGGCGAAAAGTTCCTCGTGATTTCAAAGAAAGATGCTTCAGAACTATCCAAGAACACAGATGCCAAACAGATTCTTGCTGCCCAGTTACCACAAGGCGCAGTTCTGGATGACATGTTTGGTGCGTGCCCGGGAACACAAGGTGAAGTGCGTTTGATCTATTTTCCGGAATTTCAACGAAGAGCAATCAAGAGCACCGAGTGGAAACGCACCATCGCCACAGAGGATTTCACCGCCCAGTGGGAACTACAAAATCTCAAACCGGGTACACGTTACGCCGCCATCGTGGAGGCACGAATACCTGATGGGCAAACACCAACCGCTGTGATTCGCGGCCGTTTTGAAACTGCTCCAGCAGTTGATGCGAAAAAAAACCTTACGTTCTGCATGACAACCTGTCACGATTTCATCCGCCGAGATGATGGACTACAGGGACACAAAATTTATCCCGCAATGACGAAAATCGACCCTGATTTTGTAGTTCACGCTGGGGACATCGAATATTACGACAAACCAAGTCCATGGGCGATGACGCTGGAATTGATGCGATTTAAATGGGGCCGAATCTTCGCCCTTCCCAGCAATCGCAAGTTTTACCAAAACACAACCAGCTACTTCCTGAAAGACGATCATGACACGTTAAAGAATGACTGCTCCCCTGGCGAAAAATACGGTTCTGTCAGTTTTGAAGAAGGGGTGAAGTTATTCAATCGCGAACAATTTCCAACCCGCAACGCACGCTACCAAACAGTACGTTGGGGCAAGGATCTTCAGGTGTGGTTTCTGGAAGGTCGTGATTACCGAAGTCCAAATCAGTTACCTGACGGACCCGAGAAAACAATTTTGGGAGAAGAACAGAAAGAATGGCTGTTCAGCTCACTAGATGATTCGGAGGCGAAATTCAAACTAGTCTTCAGCCCGACACCAATCGTCGGTCCGGATCGAAAAAACAAAAAAGACAATCACGCCAACAACGTTTTTGCCCATGAGGGAAACGAACTTCGAGAACGGTTGACTCAATACGAAAATCTAATTGTGCTATGCGGGGACCGCCATTGGCAGTACGCATCCCATGACGAGAATTCTAAGCTGTGGGAATTTGGTTGTGGCCCGGGGAGCGAAGAGCATCAACTGGGCTGGAACCCCAAAGACAAACGGCCAATTCATCAGTTCCTTCGTGTCGCAGGCGGATTTCTATCAGGAGAAATCAAGTACACGAGCAAACAATGTCAACTCACATTGCAACACCGCAAGGTCAACGGTGACATTGTCAGCGAGTTCAAATTCCCCGAAAAGCAGAAAAACACAAAGCCGGACAACGAGTAACACGCTTCTGATCAGCGTGCCACCAATGCGAAATCCAGATATCACTTTGCGTGCTGTTGAATCATTTGCATCAAGTCTGCAGAAGGCTGGTTCAACGTCATCACTTGCGTTGGACCAGAAGGATTACGTCGATCTCGCACAATCACAATCACTTCATGGTCATTGGCTGTCGCGGTATCACCGGCAAGTAAGCCACTCTGTGTGGCGTTAGTAGTTCCAACGTTTTCCTGAAGATCGTTTGCTTGGACATTGGAAGAGAAACCAACAGTCGGACTCCCCGACGGCAACGACGCTAAACGCGTCTGAGGAACTGCAGCACGCTTGTAAATCGTCGATAAACCTGCCCTGTCAAGCTGCCACCGCACCGAACCCGGACCAGCATAGATCCCAACATCACCCTCATAGTCCGCAGCATTACAAACACCAATCAATCGGCCTGCCTCATCAAAAAGCCCGCCACCACTTCGACCATCAATGGGTGCGCCAGCTATTTCGAGATTGGAAACTCCCAAGTGTTGATCATACTTATCAACGCCAGTAATTCTCGTATCACGACGAGAAGGATCAGCGCCTCGATCACACCCAAAACTGAATGCGGTTTGGCCAGACCGTACTCGTTCTTGCGGATGAATTATCTGAACTGCCCGCATTTGAAATCCTGGGCGAATCGCGACAAGGGCAACATCATGCGTGTCAGCGTCGTAGTCCAGTAATTCACCGCTCACCGTCTGAGTCTGACCGCCAATGTAAAGATCGACTTCTATTTTCCCTTGCCCCTTGTTTTCTCGAAACAGATGCCCGCATGTTAAAACCAAAGCCTGATCACCATTGGTATCAATGACCGTGCCGGTACCAGCACCATACCCGTGCCCATCGTGCACGCGAAGACGCACGGTTGCGGCGCGGGCAATTTCAATCGATTGAGCAAGCGACACTGTGGGCATCGCTTCGCTAATAGCAGCGTTTGGATTGACACTCCCTGCGGGCGTTCCACCCACCATCGGAGCAAGCCGAGTTGCTGGAGCCGCAATATTTTGAAACGAGGGATCTGTTGCTCGTGTGGGAACCCGAGGCCCCGATGGGGTGCTTACAAGAGCTTCCTGTAGAGCAACCATGGTTTGCTGCCCTACCAACCTTGCAACTTCTTTACCGCCAGAAACCACGACATACGTCGGTGTCTTGCGAATGCCGTAGCGAGCCGCCAAATGCGGTTCGGAGACCACGTCAACATGCCGAATTGCAACACCATTGCTAGCAAGTTGTGCAAGGGTTGGCTTCATTGCCTGACAGGGAGAGCAGTGGGCAGATGAGAAATCAAGAAGAATTGCATCACTGGCCTCAGCGGCTTGGAATGTCGCAAAAAAGCCGAGAAAACTAGCCGTTAACAACGCAAAAATCAATCTCATCGGGTTCGCCCCTCCGTGGACAAAGTCTGCATGAACCTCGCTTTTCGATCAGGCATCCTGCCACAGGAAAAGCAATGTTGTGTCGAACACAAACGGCATTCAACCACGCTGTGGATAGTCGGTGACAAGCACGTTTGGAGGCAAGATCAAACGCTGACGGTACGTTGAAACTTGAGACTTTTTTTCAATTAAGGCGTCGATTTCAGTGTTTTTTTTATTCAGCTTCCGCGGAAGTGATTCTTTCGAGATCTCAACCCGTCGCATGCCGTCGTATGAAGTGTCTCAGATGAGTACAATTCCGTGCCCTCACCAGTTTCCCAATTGCATTCATTCATGACACGCAAAATACTCGTCACCAGTGCTCTTCCGTATGCCAACGGCCCTATTCACATCGGTCATCTGGTGGAATACATCCAGACTGACATTTGGGTCCGGTTTCAGAAATTGCGTGGCAACCGCTGCATCTACATTTGTGCTGATGATACCCACGGAACCGCCATCATGATTCGCGCCCGTAAGGAAGGGCGAAGTGAGGAATCCCTGATTGGCGACATGAGCACAGCTCATCAGCGTGACTTCTCAGGCTTCGGAATCCAATTCGATCACTACGGCAGCACCAACAGCGATGCGAATCGTGAAATTTGTGGTGAGTTTTGGCAATCATTGCGTGATGCAGATCTCATTACAGAGCGATCGATCGAACAACTCTTTGATCCTGAGGCCGAGACATTTCTAGCAGATCGTTTTGTGCGTGGTACGTGTCCAACATGTGGTCGTCCGGACCAGGCGGGTGATAACTGTACATGCGGTGCGACTTACAATCCAACTGATCTAATTGACCCAAAGAGTACGCTAAGTGGGGCTACCCCAGTACTTCGCGAATCCAACCATTTGTTTGTTCAATTAGAAAAAATGCATGCCTTTCTGAGCGACTGGGTTGAAACGAGTGGTGCTCTGCAAAGTGAAGTCGCGAACTATCTGAAAGGACACTTTCTTGCAGAGGAGTTGCGAGATTGGGATATCAGCAGACCAGCTCCTTACTTTGGATTTGAAATACCTGATTCCCCTGGTAATTACTGGTATGTCTGGTTCGACGCCCCGATTGGCTACATCGCCAGCACTCGAGAATGGTGTCAAGCGAATGGTGAACAGCTAGCAGACTGGTGGCGAGATCCGAATTGTGAGATCCATCACTTCATCGGCAAAGACATTACCTACTTCCACACGCTGTTCTGGCCCGGCATGCTAAAGACAGCCCAGTACAACATGCCCACCAAAGTGCACATTCACGGCTTCTTGAATGTCGATGGCAGGAAGATGTCAAAGCGAGATGGGACACTGGTTGCTGCAGAGACCTATCTTAAATATGCAAACCCATCATGCCTGAGATACTTTTACGCCACCAAGTTGAACTCACGTGTTGAAGATCTGGATTTGGGGATCGATGAATTTACCGAAAAAGTGAATAGCGATCTGGTGGGCAAAGTCGTTAATCTGGCAAGCCGCGTCGGTAAATTTGCCAACAAAACGGGGCTCTCGGTCGCGTATCCCGATGATGGTGGTCTGTTCGTCGCAGCAGCGGAGGCAGGTGACAAAATTGCTGACGCCTATGAAGCGGGTGAGTACGCGAAAGCCATGCGCAAGATCATGGAACTGGCTGATGCGGCCAATCCATATGTCGAGCATGCCAAACCATGGGAAATAAAAAAAGACGAACAGCGAACAGACGAGTTGAGAGACACATGCACAGTAGCATTGAATCTGTTTCGCCAGCTTGCAATTTATCTTTCCCCGGTCCTGCCAGAATTAGCAACGAAATGTGGGGAATTATTGGGTGAGGAAATTACATCCTGGGACCAAAGTAAAAAGCCTTTGGTCGGAACCCCGGTATCAAAATTCAAACGTATGATGGATCGAGTACAACCTGAGGACTTGAAAAAAATGATTGATGAAAGCAAAGACCTGGCAGCGGAAGACGCAGCAAAAGACAGCCAACCGACCTTCAACGACAGTGATCAACCGCTCAAGGATGAACCACTCGCCGATGAAATCACGATTGATGATTTTGCGAAGGTAGATCTCAGGGTCGCCCGTGTAGTCAGTGCTGAGCATGTGCCCGAAGCGAACAAGCTGTTGAAACTGACCCTCAGCCTCGGTGGGGAAGAACGTCGACAAGTATTCGCAGGAATCAAGGCGGCCTACGAACCTGAGAATCTTGTAGGCCGACTGGTTGTCATGGTCGCGAACCTGAAGCCTCGCAAAATGCGATTCGGACTTAGCGAAGGGATGGTAACAGCTGCTGGTCCAGGTGGTGCTGATGTGTTCATTTTGAGTGTCGATGATGGCGCCCAACCGGGACAACGTGTCCACTGAGGCAAGCCCTGAACTTGAGGTAAGACCTTCCCATGCTGCGGCGAAACCTTCGCTCTTTCCGGCGCCATCTGCTTGATCGGATGGTGCTGCGACCATCGCAGCACGCCATTCACGTCCCACATCAAAAAAAAGTGTTGCTGCCTTGTGGGGCGGATGCTGTTGAGTGTTTTGTTCAACAGACCCACGATGACTCCGAACAGCCCGAACTACTCATTCTCAAATTTCCGGGGACGGCAGGACGAGCCGAGCGTTCAACCTCCTTCCCTACCTCAATGCTGGAGACAAAACGAACCGCTATTTGGACTTGGAACCCTCCCGGTTATGGAGGTAGCAGTGGTCAGGCAAGCCTATCAAACATGCCGCACGCGGCCTCAACTTTCTGGACAGCTGTTACTGAAAAACATGCTGGCCCAAACACTTCCATCTGGTTATGTGGAAACAGCCTTGGCTGCGCCACAGTCCTGCATGTCGCCGCCAAACACGCACCGGACCCAAAACGGGCAGGATTGATACTCCGAAATCCGCCTCCCTTGCGGCGTGTTATCAAGCGTGCAGCAAAGCCCTATCCACACTTCGGCCTCATCAATCCAGTGATTTCAGAACTGTGCGATTCCATGGATACAATGAAAACAGCACCCAGAGTAAACCTGCATGCAGTGGTTCTGCAATCCGAACTCGACACACTTGTGCCGGTTGACTTTCAGAATGAGATACTAGAATGCTACGGCGGTCCATTCCGAAAAGTGCTGATGGAAGGAATTGATCACGATGGTCTTGCGACCGAGCAACACGAACCAGAGATATGCAATAGTGTACGCTGGTTGTGGAAACATACGTGCCTGACCAACAATCAATTCGCCACCGAGTGATAACAATCAAAAAGCATGATTAAAACACAAGTGCGAAAGGCCGTGCTGATCGACGCGGATGCAATTTCCGACATCTACAATCACCATATCGAAATCGGTGGATCTACCTTCGATACGCAACAGTGGACCGCGAGCGAAGTTGCCAAATTTATTGAAAAGCCCATGCCAAATGCATGGTTTGTGGCCGAATTTGGTCACGAGATATTGGGCTGGTCAGCTACCAGACCCCACAGCACCCGCCACGGTTACCGCTACACATGCGAAACCGCCATCTACCTCCACTCTGATTCCACCGGATGTGGTATTGGAGGCTTGCTGCAAAATCAAATTGAACAACATTGCCGCCAAGCAGGATTGCACCACGCAGTTGCAAAAATAATCAGCGATAACCATCGTAGTATTTCATTTCACCAACGTCATGGGTATGAAATCGTCGGCATACAAAAAGAAATCGGTCACATTCAAGGAAAGTGGTGTGATGTCACCATCATGCAAAGAATTTTTGACTGAACTATGGAAACCTGCCATGGTTCCGATCCGCCAAAGCAATCCTCAAAGTTCAGTATCGCGTTATAAAATCAACGACTGGCGGCACGCGCTTCAGACAGCATGCTGACCATCTCAGGCAGAATCAAGGATGCGGGCAGTGCGTAACTGACAACACGACCAGCACGTGCAATATTGATTCCGATAACATTGCCTTGAGTATCCATCAAAGGCCCACCACACTCATCCGGATCAAGAACGGTGTCATGCTGCATGACCTGATCAAAGCCGGATAAACGCACATTCCGCGGCCCATTGACTCGAGCATCACTCTCAGACTCTCTCATGACGTTCAGGTCACGAATCGAAGCATCTACATCCATCGTTGTGGAATCTTTCACTGGATCGTTTCGGGTAATTGTGAGACGTACACTTTCACCTGGAAACATGCCACGCAGCGTCTCAATGACTCCCAGTCGACTACGTTCTTCCCGGCCATTGATGGCAACAATGAGATCTCCCTTTTTTATACCAGCCGCTTCGGCTCCACTGTCTGGAAACACACCACGCACCATGGCTCTTCCCGTTCGGTCATCCTGCAACAAAACGCCCAGTCGGCCTTGGTGAGAAATGCGGCGTGGCTTGGCCCCAATCACACCCAAGCCAATCGGTGTAGATTTCCGTCCCACACTGATGACGAAGCTAGCTACTGGGGGCACCTCACCGGCGAACTCAGCAGGCTTCAAGGTGAGATCACCCTCGATTCTAAGCATCGCCAGATCATTGCTTCGCCGTACAGCGGCCACACGAGCCGGCAGCAATTGTCCGTCGTTCAACCGAACGCGAATCGGATCACCACTTAATTCACTCCGCTTTGTCAGAATGAACCCATCCTCTGCAACAATGGTTCCCAAGGCCACCGGCCGATCACCGCTATAAACCTGCACCACTGATCCAGAAATTTTCTCTGCGACTGGGCGGACCAAATTCATCATGGAAGCATTGTCGCGCCGTGCAAGCGGCGCAAACTGAGCTTGTGAGGTCTGTGCTCCTGTTGCCAGCACCATCGCCATGACAACCAAGGGAAACCTTCTTACATCATATCGCATGCTTCTATTCACCATCTTCCACCAACCCCAATTCCAAACTTGCGTTAAGTCTCTGGTTACTCGCCTCGGCCAATCACCACCCGAAAAAAGACGGGTGATCCGTCGCGTAGCCCTCGCACGCGAACATTCTCACCAGGCATCGTCTCCGCGACGGCCTCTTTGAGTGATTGAAAATCTGTAATCTTCCGATCACCGAACTCCTTGATGATATCGCCTTCCTGAATTCCAGCCTTCTTCGCGGCTGAACTGGGACGCACGACATCAATCACTGCCTCCTCGATCTGTGAATTGCCCTGCACCCCAAGCACAGGACGGAAACCTGGCAGCGCCCCCCAGAGGTCACCTGCCACCAACCTTTCCCAAGAGTTACTGTAATTATCGATCGGGATGTGCAAATTCTCTTCGACGTCATTGCCGATGCGACTGTGGATCGCGATCAGTTGGCCAGAAATGTCGAACAGCGGGCCACCGCTATCACCACCAATCAGCGCGCAGTCAGTTCGTAAGGCTGAACGATTGACTCTCGAAATACGGCCAACTCGTGTTACAACGCCTCGATCCTGATCAAACCCACTTGGGTGACCGGTCGCAATACACCACATGCCCGCAGACAATTTCCCACTGCTACCCAACGTTGCATGTGGCCACTCTGCTCCCTCATTCTGACCGGGGCTGATCTGCAGCATACCCGCGTCTACATTCTTGTTTGAACCAAGCGTCGTTGCTTCCAAACGTCGGCCATTTGCAAGAATCACGGTAGCCGGCTTATTGGGTCTCATCGCCACATGTGCAGCGGTGAGCACCTTACCTTCCCCATCGATTATCACACCACAGCCCTGAGCTTGACCAATTTTAACACTGACTGTACAGAGCTTCGCCGCTTCTGACACTCGGCCGAATTGCTGCTCGAGCAACTGGAGTTGCTGAAGATTTTCGGGTACTTTGCCAGACGACAGAATTTGCTTTAGTTCCCGTGGAACCGGAACTTTCGTACCAGGTGACTCGTTCGCCGAGGCTTTACTTTTCGCCGTTGGAGGCTCCGCCTCGACCGTAGAACCGGCCACCGAAAAGCCTATGACCAGAAAGACAATCGTCACGGCAATCGAACACGTTTTGCCGGTAACGGACGGTTTCAATATGTAGATATTCAAAGTAGCCTCGAATCGCGACGCGAAGTTGGCGATCACGTACCTGAGATCAGGTACACCCTTTATTGTAACCACTATTCAAGATCCCTGAAAAAGTGATCCCTTCTTACAGAAAAACCACCTGAAATGAGCGATGTTCCGGTTCAAACCATGATTTTCGGCTACGGCTACTTAGGGCGTCGGGTAGCACAACTGGCAATCCGCGACGGACATAAGGTATGGGCAACGACACGTCGCGCTGAAAGGCAGGAGGAACTTTCCAGCGAAGGAACTCATCCCATTGTGGCCGATTGGACCGATCGACGCACGCTGGTAAATCTGCCTACGGTCAGGCAGATCGTGGTATGCGTCAGCTACGATCGACAAAGTTCTCACAATCGCTTTGAATCTCAGGTCGGTGGATTCCGCAACTTGTTACACGCAATCGGGCCCAAGACAAAAATCTGTTATGTCAGCACAACCGGTGTCTATCATCAACGAAATGGCGTCTGGGTCGATGAGGCAAGCCCGACGCATCCGGGTCGCGACGGGGGACGCGCGCACCTGATGGCGGAATCATTACTGAACCAACTGCGTCCAAAATCAGAATGGACGATTCTACGACTGTCTGGCATTTACGGTCCCGGTAGAGTTCCGCGAGCAGCAGATGTGATCGCGGGTACACCCATCGCTTCACCACAACACGGGTTCCTGAACCTTATCCACGTTGATGATGCTGCCGAGGCAGTACGATCGGTTATTCGGAAAACCACTCAGCGTTTGTACGTGGTGAGTGATGATCAACCAGTCGTAAGATCGAAATTTTATGAGGAAATTGCCCTGCAAACCGGGTCGGGAAAACCACAATTTGTGACGCCTGACGCTGGTTCTCCGGTAAGTATGAGATCGGAAAGTAACAAGCGAGTATGGAACCGCAGAATGAAACGCGACTTGGTCTCCAAATTGCACTTTCCAACCTATCAGCATGGTTTGGCTGATATTCTGTAGCTGCAGTGCTCCAAAAAACACCAGAACTACGTCAGCGCGACAAATTAGTAAAGCGTCTGTGGGCTACAGGCTTGATCACCTTCACCGTACAATGATTCTCGATCCACTCCTATCTTTTCAATGAATAACATGCTGACCCGCAAACCGATTTTCCCGGGCATTATCGAACTTAACTTCCAAGCAGGGGAAGTCCTCGGGTGCAATGTGTACCTCGTCTACGATGGTGATGAGTGGATATTGATCGATATTGGATACGAAGAAACAGTAGAGGACTTTGTGGAAATCATCCGCCAGATTGATTTCCCATTTTCGCGTTGCAAAACCCTTGTTGCCACGCATGCAGATGTGGATCACATCCAGGGACTCGCCAAAGCCAAACAATTGCTGAAGACATCGGTCACTGCCCATCCCAACGCAGTTGCACCACTTCAGTCCGGCGATACGCTGATCACGCTCGCAGAGATCGCAGCGCAGGATTTAAAGATGGCGATGCCGCCGGTTGAAATCGAGCATCAGGTCAATAACGGAGACATCATCGAAGTGGGTTCACTCAAAGTCGAGGTCTGGCATACTCCCGGTCACACGAACAGCCAACTGGCATTCCGAATCGGAGATGTTCTGCTGAGTGGTGATAATATTTACCGCGATGGGTGCATTGGCGCCATCGACGCACACCATGGAAGTGACATCAAAAATTTTGTTTCGTCGCTCGAGAGAATCCGCGACAGTGATGTGAAATGGTTAGCGCCAAGCCATGGGCCAATCTTTGCGAACGATCGCGATTTCCTCAACACCACCATTGAGAGGGTTCGGGGCTATTTGAAAATGGCCGACTTTGGCACGCTCGCTGAAAGCTGGCCGCTGATGGATGAGTGGGACGAAGAGGTGGCTGCTGGCCGACTTCCAGATGGCCTCAATCAATGAAGCGGCTCCATCTCGGTCAACGTGGTTGAATTTCAACCACGCAGGCTGTTATCCCCCGCACAATCCCCCGGGCAGATAGTGCTCATACCCTCTCGCAAGTCAGAGCGTGGGTTCTTGAGGTGGTTTGCGACCAGACGGTCAAAACTGCTGACGGCAAACATCATGCTGAGCTGCTGTGCCGATGGTACCAGCGGTAACGTGGCTAGGAACAATGACGCAACAAATCCCGCCACTGATGATACAAAGAGGCTTCAGCCCGAACATATCGCATATTTTCGTGTCTCACCGTGGTACTTTCCTTGACTCATATGCCGCGGCAATCAGTTTTTGATTAATATGGGAAGGTCCCAGAACCGCCTACGGCACTGCTGGGTCTTGTGCATTGAGAGTGAATTCAGCTTAGGATCACACTCGCGTGATCAATCGTCAGCTCGCTGCGTTATTGTGTCAGAACATACGCAAACTGATGGAATTCCTTATCTAGCCCTAAACCGCGTTTATGACCAGCGAATCTGTGATCAGTGGAACCACGCCAATCGTCGAAAAAGACTTATATCTTGGAATCGATGTCGGCGGAACGAACGTCAAACTGGGGTTGGTTGACACCTCGGGTACCGTGCATGCCAAGGATGCATTGGCAACTCCCAATCTAGGGACGCCAGAACGCGTGCTGGATGCTGCCGTCGCCTTTGCTGATCGCGCCTTAACTAATCCCGATTGCGATAAGTTCAACTTGGCTGGCATCGGTTTGGCCGTCCCCGGTGTACTTGATGCTCGAGAAGCCATTCTGCGAGAAGTGGTGAATCTTCCAGGCTGGAAGGGAAAGCGTCTGCGGGAAATTTTGCTCCAAGCAAGAAATCTACCAAACGTAGTTGTGAATGATGCAAATTCCGCAGCCTACGCTGAGCACGCCTTAAGATCTTTGGGCAACAAATCATTGGCACTCGTAACGCTCGGCACAGGCATCGGTTGTGGTCTGGTCATGAACGGCTCTCCTTATGGGGGTGACCACGGTTGTGCTGGTGAACTGGGCCACATCGCAATTAGATTTGGTAGCGATGCTCTTCTCTGCACCTGTGGAAAAACCGGCCATCTGGAATCATATGCGGGATCAAAAGGAGTCATCACGCAGCTGCACTCACTAGCAGCAAAAACAAAAACATCAGATATCACCGCACTACTATCAACAGGTGGTATCACCCCAAGAGACATTGCCTCACGAGCACAAAATGGGTGCGAACTATGCAACACGGTGATTGATCAAACCGCAGCGTACTTGGGGCAGGCAATAGGCCAGATGGCACAGGTAATTGACCCGGCTGTTGTGCTACTTGGGGGTGCGATGACCTTCGGTGGCAACCAATCCAAAATCGGCCAAAGATTTTTGGCAACAATTCAGAAAACGATTAAAGACACCACCCTCGAAGAAGTTGGTAATAATTTGCAAGTAGAATTTGCTTCACTCGGTAATGATGCCGGTGTCATTGGAGCAGCGATGGTCGCACACCAGGTAATTGCATCGTGATTGAATTCCCCAATGAACGAATCCCCTGTCGCATTTTCGATCGTGCATCCGACGCAAGTGTCGCAGCCGCGAACGAAATCGCTGAACTCATCCGTAAGAAAGCAGCGCGAGGACAGATGTGTGTCCTTGGACTGGTAGCCGGATCTTCCCCTGTCAATGTTTACGATGAACTTGTGCGAATGCACAGGAATGGCGAAGTTTCCTTTACCAACGTCATCGCATTCAACCTTGATGAGTATTTTCCGATGCAACCGTTTGAGTTGCAGAGCATTGCCCGATTCATGCACGAGCATCTTTTCGATCTCGTTGACATCCAGCCCAGTAATGTGCACATCCCTGACGGAGCCATTCCCAAGGCAGATGTCGCTGAATACTGCCACCAGTACGAGCAACTGATACGCGACTGTGGTGGTATCGACATCCAATTACTGGGAATCAATCGCACCGGCCATATCGGATTGAACGAACCAGGCTCAGATCGATCAACAAGAACCCGGATGATCACCCTCGACAACGTCACTCGCACGGACGCTGCCAGTGACTTTTTCGGCGCAGAGAATGTTCCACGCTACGCGATCACAATGGGTGTTGGCACGATTCTAGAAGCGAAACGCATAATGCTGCTCGCGTTTGGTGAAGGCAAAGCGGGCATTGTGGCCAAGACAGTCGAAGGCTACGCAAATACGACCATCCCCGCCACGTTCCTACAAGACCACCCGGATACACGTTTTCTACTCGATGAAGCTGCTGCGTCAAGTTTGACCCGATCTCAGGCTCCATGGCTTTTGGGTGAAGTCAATTGGGATTCCGAGACCATCAGAAGAGCAGTGATTGATCTATCACAGGAACTTGGCAAAGCAGTTTTGAAGCTCACTGATGCAGATTACAACGAGCAGGGCCTTCAAGATCTGCTGGCGGCCCATGGGAACGCCTACGACATTAACCTGCGTGTCTTCCGTCACATGCAGTCGACGATCACTGGGTGGCCTGGCGGCAAACCGGAGCATGCAAAGCAAGTCGGTGATCGGCCAGGGCATCGCGACGACATTTTCCCAAAACGCATCATCGTTTTCTCACCACATCCAGATGATGATGTAATCTCGATGGGTGGAACTTTGATCCGTCTGGTTGAACAAGGGCATGAAGTCCACATTGCTTATCAAACATCGGGGAACATCGCGGTCTTTGACGAAGACGCTATTCGATTTGCCGAGTTCGTCGAAGATTTCTGTAGTGAGTTTCAAATCCGAGCTCCGGGTCTGGAAGAGCTGGAAGCACACATCGATGAAGTTTTGCGTAAGAAGCAAGCGGGGCAAGTAGACAGTGATCAGGTGCAAAGAATCAAGGGTCTGATTCGCCGTGGTGAAGCACGCGAAGGTGCACGCTGCTGTGGTGTCAAAGACGAACATCTGCATTTTCTGGACTTGCCGTTTTACCAAACAGGTCGTGTAAAAAAGAGTCCAATATCGGCCGACGACATCAACATCACGCTAGACCTTCTGCGTGACATCCAACCTCACCAGATCTACGCTGCCGGCGACCTCTCAGATCCGCATGGAACCCATCGCACATGCCTGTCCGCCATCCTGCAATCATGCAAGCAGTGCGAGAAAGAGGCATGGTACGAAAGCTGTGCGATTTGGCTGTACCGTGGAGCTTGGCAAGAATGGCCACCACACCAAATCGAAATGGCGGTTCCACTGAGCCCAACTGAAGTCGCGCGAAAACGAGCAGCTATCTTTAAACATGAATCTCAGAAAGATCGGGCTCTGTTTCCGGGATCCGACGTGCGAGAGTTCTGGCAACGCGCAGAACAACGCAACGCCGATACAGCGAGAAGGTACGATGAAATCGGGTTAGCCGAGTACGCTGCAATCGAAGGTTTTGTCCGTTGGGATGGACAATCAGGTATCGAACTTTAGAGTTTTACGGGCCGAGCATCGTAAAGCACACCAATACGCCATCACCAATGAAAAGGATCTTAGATGAAGTCCCTTACCCGACGCATCACACTGAAATTGATCGCTCTTGGCGGAGCGTGTTTCGGCCTCTCACGAACGGTACGCGGTGATGATAAAACACCAGTCAACAAGGCCGATCAGCCAGCGGAATCCTCGAATAACGCGACCACGGTATCATGGACCAAAACACATGATCGAGTCTGGCTGGATCCCCGCATCTGGGCGAATCCGATGGAGGACTGGCGAGTAAAAGACGGGGCGGCAGAGTGCCAAACCACTGGGGGAAACCGAAACCTGCATCTCATTACGCATCAGTGGACTGACCCAAGCGGTTCAGCCGACATGAGCGTCACAATTCAGAAAATTGGTGGGCAGCGGAAAGGTGCTGGCGCGGGTTTTCGAATCGGAACCAAAAGCGAACTTAACGAATATCGCAGCAACTGTTTTGCAAACGGTGGGATCAATGCAGGAGTTCTTGAAGGGAAACTCATGTTGGGTCGGAATACCGGAAACAAATCCATCGACCTTGGTGACGAAATAACGTTGAAACTAACAGCCCGTTCACAGGGGCTTCAGGTTGCGCTTACTCTCAGTGCTGGAACACCCTCCGGAAAAACACTTGATCAACTCACTACTTCTGTCCCATCCAAAGCGTTACTTGGAAACGTTTCCCTCGTCAACAACTTCGACGCCAAACTGAAAAGAGGTCAGGGTGGCCAATATCGATTCAAAGATTGGTCAGTCACAGGCAACGCATTCACCATTGATGAGTCGCGGAAATTCGGGCCGATTTTGTGGTCAATGTATTCCTTGAGCGACTCGCGTAGCGATGAAGGTTTCGTACTGAAGATCAGTGCGCTCACTGGCCCATTGGGAGAACAGGACAACCAGACTGTTGAGTTGCAGGTAAGTGTTGACGGTAAATGGAAATCACTGGGCAATGCGGCATTGGACACAGATGCTTGGACAGCCACCTTCCGGGTCCCCAATTGGAACGAAAGCGTTTCCACCCCGTACCGATTGCTATATCGGGAACAGAAAAAAGATGGAACCGAGAAAGAGTCGACGTGGAGTGGAATAATCAAACCCAATCCGTCGGGTAGACCACTGAGAATAGGAGCGTTGACATGCCAAAACCATTATGGGTTTCCGTATGAACCTGTCTCTGAAAATGTTGTCAAACTTGACCCGGATCTCATTTACTTTTCCGGTGATCAGCTATACGAAAGTCATGGTGGCTATGGACTGATTCGTGATCCAGCCGAACCAGCAATCCTGAACTACCTGCGAAAGTACTACATGTTCGGATGGTCATTCAGGGAAGCGATGCGAGACCGGCCAACAATCTGCATTGCCGATGACCATGATGTATTCCAGGGCAACATCTGGGGTGAAGGTGGATCCCCAATGGATATACAGGCTGGTGGTGCCTCATCCAATGGTGGGTACAGAGAACCAGCCCGCATGGTCAATGTTGTTCACAAGACGAACACCTCGCACCATCCAGATTTCTACGACCCCACTCCTGTTAAACAGGGTATCAGTGTTTACTACGGTGACATGGTCTATGGTGACGTGGGTTTCGCTATTCTCGGCGACCGGCAATTCAAAAGTGGCCCACAAAATGTCGATACCGGCAGCGGTCGGGCAGATCACGTCAAAGACCAAAATTTCCAAACGTCTGTGCTAGACAAACAGGGCTTGCAATTGCTTGGGTCTCGTCAGGAGTCATTCTTGCAAAAGTGGGGGAAGGACTGGCGTGGTCACAAGATGAAAATTCTGTTGAGCCAAACCGTGTTTGCTGGAGTTGCGACGCATCATGGCAAATATGATGGTTATTTGAAGGCGGACCTCGATTCTGGAGGCTGGCCACAAACACCACGAGACCGGGCCATTGACATCCTTCGCGAATCAAAGGCTCTGCATATCAATGGTGACCAGCACTTGACATCATTGTCCCAATACGGGGTCGATAAGCAACGCGACAGCATGTGGTCATTTTGTACACCTGCAATCGCAGCAGGCTATCCCCGGTGGTGGCGACCAGATGAAGTTGGAATGCCACACGAAGGACGACCTAGCCATGGATTGGAAAACACAGGTGAATACCTCGACGGCTTTGGAAACATGATTTACGTTTACGCTGTTGGAAATCCAGAGGTTGGCACGAAGAAAAATCGATACGAAAAAGCACACCAAAAAGGCAGTGGATTTGGTCTCGTGACGGTCGACACACAGGAAAAAACGTACCAGCTCGACTGCTTTCGCTTTCTAATCGATGCCACTGATGGGAAACTTGAGAGTCAATTTCCTGGCTGGCCGGTAACTATCCACCAACAGGAAAATGCCGGGGACAATATCATCGGATGAACACCATTTTGAGTAAACATGCCCGCAGCTTGGATGCTACCTGCACTATGCTGAACGACTTTGACACCAGATATATCAAATGACATTCACAAGTCATGTAATCGTTCTGCTTGCAAAGCTTTTCAGTTCACCCACAGTGCGTTGGATCGAATGCCAACCGGACACCTGCCAACGCATTTACTTCGCCAATCACACAAGCCACCTCGATGCGGTGGTGCTGTGGTCAGCGTTACCGATTGAGTTGCGCCGGATCACGCGTCCAGTTGCCGCCAAAGATTATTGGTCCAAAGGCTGGCTTAAGCCCCAAATGGCAGAGAGCTTCAATGCGCTGCTTGTCGATCGAAAAGAGATCAAGGTCCACAAAAGCCCGATCGACATCATGCTGCAACAAATGGGTGACGTGTACTCACTGATCATGTTCCCCGAAGGTGGAAGATCTTCCAGTGATGACGAAATGGGAAAATTCAAGAGTGGCCTGTTCTACATGGCCAAGAAACGGCCTGACCTGGAGCTGGTCCCGGTCTACATCGACAACGTCAACCGAATCCTGCCCAGAGGGGAATTTTTGCCAGTTCCCTTGCTGGGCTGCATCACCATCGGATCGCCAATCTTTCTGGAGACTGGCGAACCCAAAAATGCCTTTCTTGCACGAGCTCGGCAAGCTGTGCAGCAGTTGAAAGAATGTTGATCAAACCAACTGGGATTTTTCCGTGTACACCTCGAGCAACTGGCTCTGAACCTTGACTGCTCGTAGCAGAACCCACAACTGTTCCTCGCTGAAATCAAATTGGTTGTCTGAGTACAAGCGTTCGAGTTCAACAGCTACCGCAGCATGCTGATCTGAGGCTGCTTCTAGTCGAAATGATGCATTACGCCATTCGGCGTACAACGCATCATCATCGCTCAAAATGCGTTCGTCATTGTTTCGAGCAAGAATCATCAACGTCAGTCGGGCGACGTCGACAGGGGAAAGTTCCGGTCGCAAACCGGCAATACGCTTAGCGAGTTGGTGGCAGGTCATAGTTTAAAAAGCTGTGGGCTGGCTGTAACTACTTTCGCGGGCTGGATACCAATCCGAGCCCAAGACGATTAAGAAATCAAACCAGCACATCTGCCTTGCCCACTCGTGCGATCCAAATCGCACACAGAACCTTAGCCGGTCATTTGACTGTAGGTCACAAAAAATGCCGAGGCAACCAATCACCCGACATTGCACCTGATCAATCGACAAGGCACTCACAGATGCTAAATGCGTGGCACCACGGGGCAGTGAAATTCAGGGTTTGTCCTATCGGTTGGCATCAGCGTTGCTTGCCGATTGATTCAGGTTAACGCACAACAACATCCATGCTTGGCGAAACGGCAGCCATCACGAACCGTCACAACACGAACAATCTGAATCATTCAACCTCATCAGCACCGCGTTTGCCTGCCTTTAAACTGACAAGATAAGCGACGAGATCTCTTAACTCTCTTCTGGACATCAGCTTTGCAAGGTCGGCTGGCATGGAGGAATTTCCTTTCCGCCGTGCTGCGATTTCTTCAATCAGAATACGAACTTGCCCACCATCATTCTGAACCAACTCCACGAACTCCTCATTTTCAGTCTTCACAATGCCAGTGAACACCTGACCAAGATCGTTAGCGATGACTGCAGTTTCAAAATTTTTGGCGATCTGCGTATTGGGCAGACAGATGGACTCCAACAAGTACCTTCGATCTTTTTGCCCTCCAATTCGCGTGAGCTCGGGTCCAACCGCTCCTCCGGCCCGATCAATTTTATGGCATCGCAAACACGATAACTTTGTGTTCTCAAAGAAACTTTTCCTTCCCTTTGCAACATCTCCACCATGCAGAGAAACCAACCAAGGAGCCAATGGATCTTTTTCAGACAACGTCTTTCCATGTTCGTCCAAAGCCGCCTGCAGTTCGCCGCCGATTTTTTCTTTTGCAGCCTCAATTACATTGAGGTGAACATCAGGGGAAAGTGTGGCTGCCAAATAGGAACGAACTCCAGTTTCAATCATTGCGACGGCTTCGGTACCATCACATTCAGCCAAAATATCCCAAGCCAGTTGCCTCACTTTCAGGTTTCGGCTCTCGGTTGCCTCAATGAAACGTGGCAGCGACGTTTCTGAATCATGCCGTGCCAGGATTTTCAGTGCTTCGGGCAACAACTCTGTTACCGGCTTCAATTTCACTTGCTTTGCCAAGGCAACAGCACTTGTCGGATTCAAGCGATTCAGAGCTGCTAGGGATACTGCGCGTGCTGAGGGTGAAAGACTTGTATCCGAGACACGATTGACTAGAACAGGTGCGATCCCTGAAAAGCCTAATCTTGAAGCCACTTCGATCGCTTTTTCACGAACTAACTCAGGTGCTGTGATCAGAGAATCAATATGAGGTTCCAGCGCTTTCTTTGCGACCACTCCATTGCGATCTACCAAAGGGCGGTAGGCATTCAGAACTCTATCCCGCGGGTCAGGTTTTTCCCACTGCCCGAGCATTTCCAATGCTTCCACTCGCATCTCCGGAAGCGCGGATTCACGGCTCGCAAAGGCCGCAAGTTTCTCAGCCGAATCAGCCGTCCCCTGTCGGTAGTTGGCATTCAACACCCGACGCAACAGTTCCTTTGAGCCATCTGATACGTTAATCATATCTGCAAGAACATTGATAGCCGACGGAATGGGTTCGTCATGAATCGCTCTAGCGGCCTCCATGACTACCAAATTACTTCTATCACTGAGAAAGACGGAAATATCCTTGGTTTTTAAACGCCTCAATGCAACAACAGCAGCACGGCGTACTGATTCGCTCGAGTGCTTATGCAGAGCTGCGATCTTCACCGGATCTCGAAGACTCGCCAAGTACACCACCCCTGCATGCCGCAACGCCGGATCTTTATTGTCAGCAAATGCCAAGAGGTCTACCACTTGCTGAAAAGCATCAACATTTTTCAACTGGGCAAGAGCCAAGATAGAGAAATATTGGACGCGTGGTGAAGAGTCACTCAATAGCTCTCGCAATCTCACCGCAGCCCCAGTATCCAATCGCTCACCAGCAACCTTTGCAGCGGCAGCTCGCAATACATCATTTGTTTCCTGCAGGAGTGGTCGCAACATTTTGAATGATGCCTCGCGTACCCCAGGATCTTGCCTGATAATCTGGTCAGCTCCCCAGAGAGCGTGCAAACGCCCGATTGAACTGAATTCAGTATCGGCTGTTACAGCCAACAGCGTGTCAAGTTCACGACGTCGAGCCAGCTCCCATTGCGCTTCGAAACGGATCCGCCGATCTGGATGAGCAAGATAATCAGTGAGTGCTTCGATCGTGTGCCTCGACCAGTCCATTCCAAGCAACCGTTGCACTTCTTTAACAAGCGGCGTGTCACGATGACTGGGATCCATTACCCGGTACATGCGTCCCTTGCCCAACCCGTCCCAGCCATCGACCCAATCGCTGATGTAAAGAGCCCCATCAGGCCCGAATGCGAGATCCGTGGCCAATACCGACCAGATGGGGTCACCGTCACTGGCGAGGCGATAAAAGGCTCCCTCCGGCTCCAGCGTGAAGCTACGAATCCCACTATTTGCGGGTCCACCACGAAAGTCACAAATGAGGAACTTATTTTTCAGAGCATTGCCAAAACCGGTACCCGGATAAAAAGCCAAGCCACTCGGCCCGTCAGTCAAGTTCACAATAGGAGGAACAATATATGCTGGCTGATCCTGGTGTAGTGGTTCCCAAATTCGGTCTCGATTGAAGGGTCCTCGATCAGGCAAATACTGATAATGCATGCGCCAACCTGAATCTCCACCTTCGAGGATATGCACCACGCGGGCCTGATCTCCGCTGTCACTGTTATTGTCGACAGAGAACAAATCGCCCAAATCGTTAAATGCAAGTTCCTGAGGGTTCCTTAGACCGCGAGCAAAAACCTCGAGCCCAGACCCGTCCAACTCACACCGAAAAACCGCTCCTGATTCGGGATTGGCCAGTACCCGCCCATCATCGGTTGTAACGTGATATCCGCGATCACCAATACTGAAATACAAACGGCCATCAGGTCCAAGAACAAGCCCATGCATGTCATGACCGCGGAATGCTACACGCACTCCATAGCCATCGGACAACACAACTCTCTCGTCCGCAACTCCGTTATCGTCCTGATCAATCAGCTTCCACAGTTTCGGGATACATGTGTAATAAATATCAGATCCGCGAACCAGGATCCCCGCCCCGGTTCCCTCCTCGAGCCGATTAAATCCGTTGGCCAAAACATAGCTACGATCCGCTTTTCCATCACCATCAGAATCCTCAAGCCGGCGCACTCGGTCATCATGTTGCGCATACGTGACAGCTGCATCGCCTAGCAATCGTTTGTGATAGTCAATCCGGTCTTGCACAGTTTGAGCAGCTAAATCCGCTTGCACCCATTCGTCATCATGCGCTCGATTGTCAGTCACACCCTGGTTTTGGCGAAATGTCTCGCAAACATAGACGCGACCCCGGTTATCAATATCAAATGCTACCACGTTGGCAATATCCGGTTCCGCTGCATACAACTGGATTTCCCAACCAGCCGGGATCCGAATCCCTGCCATCGACTCAACGCCCTCCGAAGAAGCCTCAGCAACATCTGGCTCCAGCGGATCAGATTGCCTGATTTCTTCGGCTTGCACTACTGGCCAACCACACAGCATTACCGCGGACACTCCCATCAATAAGCAGATCGCCTTGGCGTCCAGTAATAAGTTCCCTGTCATTTTCATCTGTTATTCGACTAGTATTCCAAGTTGCGCATCTTGATTTGTACGGATCCGCCAGCCCGTTTTGTTCGAGAGCCCTAGATAGGTCGCGACCGACCAAGACAAACGTTGAACGCCGGCACGAGGAATACCGAGGCCTGAATTCAGTCACCTACCTCTTTGGAGGTGCTGTTGCGGATGTCAGCGTACCCGAACGGTTCACTCGAAAATCGACTAAGATAAACGTGCAAAGCTCCTCCAGAATAAACTGTGGGAGCCTATGATGGCAATGATGAATTCGGCATGCAACGTCGCTCTCCCTGAACTGCTCGGCTTCTAAACATCCCCATCCTTCGACACTTCATTCACAAACACAGGCAATCGCTTCACTGATGGACAAATCGCCGCAATCAAGCCCGGAGGAAAGCCCCCCCAAGCCATCGACAGGGAATCCAGAAGAAGAGTCCAATGCAGTGAACGACAACGTCAGTGATGAGGTTCCGGTTTTGGCCCGTGTTGTCGATGATACACCTGACCGAGTCGGATCACCATTCTCAGCTGCACCGAGTGGTAAAGCTGCTAATCAATTACATTCCATCGGCTTGCAATATCTGGGCCCCTTTCAATACACAGCCATGGGCGGGTTCGTGGCAGCCATCATGTTACTGGGATTTGCAATTGTTGCCTTAGCTTGGTTTCCCCCCGGAGGTTGTATCATTGCGGCACTGGGATGCGGTACCGCAACGCTCGGACTCCATTCCAAATTCAAACGGATCACCACCGGCGTGTTGATATCACACGCCTGCCTGTTCATTGCCTGCTTCTTTGCTGCGAGTGCATAATTTCACACTTCATACAACCGAACACCGTTTTGCTCATCGCCACATCATTGTGGTTTGTGTTCTCACCTACCCTCGGAGCTACCGCTTACGGCCAACCTGCTCAAAACGAGGCTTCGGAAGGTGCAGCGACACACAGCAAATCTAATAGCCATCTTCTGAGGGTACTCAGCTACAACATTCACCATGCAGCTGGAACAGATGGAAAGTTGAATCTTCGTCGCATCGCTGATGTGATTCAATCAGTCTCCCCCGACGTTGTCTCTCTGCAGGAAGTCGATCAGCACGCCCGTCGAAGCGACTCCGTCGATCAACCCTCTGAGTTGGCCAAACTCACTGGCATGCAGGTCTTGTTCGCTCAAAACATACCTCTCCAAGGTGGATCTTACGGTAATGCAATCCTGACAAAATTTAAGATCGAATCAAAAAACCACGTATTACTTCCCAATCACGACAAGGGTGAACAACGAGGTTTGATCGGCGCGAAATTACACTGGCCGGGCACAGGAAAGCTAGGTGCAAGAATCAACTTCACCGCAACCCACTTTGATCACCGACAAGATGACTCAGAACGCATCGCGTCAGCTCGTCAGGTCAATGAAATAGCGATTTCAGATTCCAACACCCCGAGCCTCATCGCGGGTGACTTCAATGATGTCCGTGGCAGCACGACACTGAAAACACTGCTACAGCAGTGGAATATTGCCGGTCCAGAATTACCGACCGTTCCTGTGGCGAAGCCAACACGACAAATCGACTTTATTCTGTATCGACCGAAACACCGTTGGACGGCAATCAAGACTGAGGTTCTCAAAGAATCAGTTGCTTCGGACCACCGCGCAATTCTATCCGTCTTAAGACTCAACGCTCCAGCAACTGGAGCGAAAGAAACACCGAAGACTGGAACGGGAAACAGCAACGACTTGCCTGAAAAACGTTCTCACCATCATCGTGACACACTACTGAGTGCCCCTGCACCCAATGGCGAATCACGTATCGCGACGACACCGACTGAATGGTTATCGCGGAAAGAATCAATTCTCATCGCGATGCAGTCCGTGATGGGTCGGTTACCCGAATTTGAATCCCTGCCACCCCCTGAAATGGAACTATTGGAAGAAGTCGACTGTGGCAATTATGTGCGTCGCAAGATTCTTTATCATTCACAAACGGGCAACAAAACGCCCGCATTCCTGTGTGTCCCCAAAGCAGCGTTTGAAAAGGACGCCAAGCCGTTACCGGCTGTTCTTTGCCTTCATCCGACCGACAATAAAGTTGGTAACGGAGTCGTGGTTGGCCTTGGTGGAAAAGCGAATCGGCAATACGGGAGTGAACTAGCGTCCCGCGGCTATGTCACACTTGCACCTGCCTATCCGCTACTTGCTGACTACCAACCAGATGTAAAAGGTCTTGGATGGGAAAGTGGCACACTACTTGCTGTTTGGGACAACATACGCGGAATCGATCTCCTTTGCTCGCTGCCATTTGTCCAACAGGATGCTATCGGCGCGATCGGCCATTCACTCGGTGGTCACAACGCAATCTACACCGCAGCATTTGACAAACGGATCACGGCGGTTGTTTCCAGTTGTGGCTTCGATTCCTATCAGGACTACTACGGTGGTGACCAAACGAAGTGGATTGCCGGCAAGGGCTGGACTCAACTGCGTTACATGCCAAAGCTGTCACATTTCCGGGAACGGCTAAATGAAATCCCATTTGACTTCAACGAAATCCTGGCGACGATCGCACCTCGACCAATCCTCGTGGTTGCTCCTTTGCACGATTCGAATTTCCAAGCTGCAAGCGTCAGTAGATTGGTACACGATGCAAGCACTGTCTATGCACTGCATGGAGCAGAGAAACACTTAAAGCTTCTACAGCCAGACTGCGCACATGACTTTCCAACTCCGATGCGGACGGAAGCATATCAATTGTTTGATCAAGCCCTCGTTAGACCTTGATTGAATTGATGGCCCGTCACACAAGCAACATTTCATCAAAGTGAAAGAAAATTCGAAAAGTCATTTACATTTCACTTCGCGGAAACGCACCGATACACCTATTCTGGCAAGACGGGCCTCGCAATCAACGACGCGAATAGCGAGAATGCGAGCATTCGCCTTGATTTACATTTAACCCACTACCTCAGATGATCACTCCCATGACTATTTTCAATCGTCGTAAATTCATGGCTGGTACACTCGCAACCGGCCTCACAAGCAGTCTCGCAGGCAAGAAATTGCGTGCAGCAAATGCGAACGACGAAGTTAATCTGGGATTCATCAGTTGCGGGGGGCGTGCTGGCCAACTCATGGGCCAGTTCAGTAAAGTTGACGGTATCAACATCGCAGGATTGTGTGACGTTGACGAAAAACGACTTGGCTTGGCAAAACAGAAATACCCCAAAGCTCAAGGCTGGACGGATCTTCGCGACTTGATCGCATCAGATTCAATTGATGTGGTTGTTGTAGCCACGTGCAACCACTGGCACTGCCTAGCAGCGATATGGGCAATGCAAGCCGGAAAAGATGTCTATGTTGAAAAGCCTTTGTCGCATAGCCAGTGGGAAGGACGGCAAACCGTTGCGGCAGCACGTAAGTACAATCGCATTTGTCAGATTGGTACTCAACAGCGGTCTGATCCAATGCAAGCTGAGATCAAGAAGTTCTTGCATGGAGAAAAAGCGCTCGGTGAAATCACCGCGACGCGCGTCAATCGGTATGGAGTTCGTCCTTCGATCGGAAAACGGGATAAGCCTCTCGATATCGACAAAAATGTCGCCTACGACCTGTGGCTCGGACCCGCACAAGACGAACCGATTTTCCGGGAAAAGTTGCATTACGACTGGCATTGGGATTGGAACACCGGGTCTGGCGAAATGGGTAACTGGGGCGTACACGTCCTCGATGATGTACGAAACAATGTGTTCCAAGACTCAGTAGCACTACCCAAGCGGGTCTTGGGTGGCGGCGGACGGGTCGCTCTCGACGACGCCGGCCAAACACCCAATGTGCATTTTGCATTCTTTGATACGGGTTCGATCCCCGTTGTCATCGGGCTTTCCAATCTGCCAGCTAAGCCAGGAGGAAAAAAGAGCCCGTCGCATCCGGGACCAAGCAGTGGATATGTCGTGTACTGCGAAGGCGGACGTTACGAAGGCCAAAGGGGACGTGGAGCCGCTTATGACTCCGACGGAAAAAAGATCAAGGAATTCAAAGGCGGAGGAAATGTCCTGCATCAAGCAAACTTCATTGACGCTGTGCTCGAGCGAGATGCCTCTCTCTTGAATGCTGAAATCGCAGTGGGAAATGACAGCACGGGATGGTGCAATCTGGCAAACGTTGCATTCCGAACAGGAGAGAAACAAGACGAAGGGGCAGTTGAGGGAATCGAACTGGAACAGTGGAGCAATCTGATGGGCGAAATGGACGACCACCTCGCTTCTTACAACTTGTCACGCAAGCACGACGACATCCGTGTTAGCCCGATGTTGGAATTGGATTCCAAAACTGAACAATTCGTGGGGGCCGGTTCCAAAAATGCAAACCAATACCTCAATCGGGAATACCGAAAGGGTTACGAAGTTCCTAACCTCGCATGATTTCTTCGTGGTCGCGATTACCACTAACGAAGCTACATGAAGCAGGTGCTAAAGACATCGCCTGCACTTTGAGCGGTCGCTGACCAGCGGAGTGTTCCACGATTCAGATTTCTTCTTAATTCACAAAACGTGAGTTGGCATAGAATCCCGCGCACATAGTGCACGGCAGCAAGAGCAAACGTCCTACACCGCACGAGCGATTTCAGAAAGCGTTACAGACATTGGGTCGTCAAAACCCACTGCCTGTCGCGTTTGCATATTCTTACTGCCCGAACAAATAGGCAATTACTGGGTTGAGAAGCGATGCACGGTGACTTCATGCATTCGATCGCCGGGATTCAACAAGGTCGTTGGAAAAGACTCGCGGTTCGGAGCATTGGGATAATGTTGCGTTTCAAGACAAAATGCCTCATGCCCTCCATAACCATTGGACCTTTCGTTACCGGGTAAATGATTTGCGGTATACAACTGCATTCCCGGTTGCGTGGTTTCAATTTCAAGCACCCGCCCGGATTTTGGATCAACCACCCTAGCAGCTTGCCGCAACTCACCAGCCGCCCCTCGAACGACATAGCAGTGATCGTACCCCTTGGTGGAGGCCAACTCACCAACGCGATCACCGAGCGGCGTACCAACACGAAAGTCCAGCACGGTGTCTGCTACTGAATTCAGTTTACCGGTGGGAATCAAATCCTCATCCACATCCAGATACTGATCCGCTTCGATGGTAGCAATATGGTCCATTGCTGATCCACTTCCCGCACCACCAAGATTCCAGTAACTGTGATTCGTCAAATTGACATGTGTGGGTGCATCAGTCGTTGCACCGAATGTGACCCGAAGTTCATTTTTTTCATTCCACGAATATTCAACGGTTGCTTGGACCGTTCCTGGATAGCCTTCCTGCCCATCGGGACTTGTAAGCTGAAATCGGACACCGATCTTATCATTCTCACGAAACGATTCACCACTCCAATTCTGGTAGGTAAAATTAGTCTTTCCGCCATGAATGTGATGCTTGCCTGCATTGGCTGTCACCTGATAGGACTTACCATCAATCGAAAATTTGCCTTCTTCAATCCGATTGCAAAAACGACCGACCGTGCTGCCAAAATAGGGATGTCCATCAAGATAGGGAGCTAGTTCGTCGAACGCGAGATTGACGTTTGCTCGATCGCCATTTCGATCAGGAACGTTGACATCAAGTAGGGTCGCTCCCCAAGTCATGACAGATACACTGTTGCCATGCGAATTGGTCAGCGTGAACCGAGTAACGTCTTGACCGTCCTTGGTAACGCCAAATACGTTGGAATGAATGTTCATGGTGGGATTCGCAGCGAGCGAGTTGGCAAAACAGGTAATAATCGCGATAATGGGTATCGCGGTGACTAATATGCGTAGCATCATGACGTTTTTCGAAGCGTTCGTGTACCAGACATCCAAGACGTTTACGGTAACCGACATCGTTGGCAAATCCACCGTGTCGAGCTCATTGATTTTGAAAAAGTGCGTGCTATTTCTGTGTCTACATGCCCTGCCCTCTCACCGCTAAGCATCGGGAATGTCAACATTGGCTTTCCTATTGTGCAAGCTGCCCTGTCAGGCTACAGCGACCTGCCCATGCGAGTGATTGCCCGGCAATATGGCGCGAGTTATACGATTTGCGAGGTGATGCTGGACCAGTTCCTGTTAGCGCTGAGCAAACGTCAGAAAACCAAGCACTTTCTTGATATCCATCCCACGGAACATCCGGTGGGTGGACAGTTGATGGGCGCCGAGCCTGAGCAGTTTGCCATGGGCGCGCTAAGATTGGTGGAAGCCGGATTCGACATCATCGACGTTAATTTTGGGTGTCCCGTCAAAAAGGTTCTGGGACGATGCCGCGGTGGATTCCACCTTTCACAACCTGAAGTTGCCATTGATATTCTTCGGCGAACTCGTGATATCGTACCGCCAGAGATTCCTGTGACCGTAAAAATGCGGCGGGGAATTGATGATTCGGCTGAATCACGTGACAAGTTTTTTCAGATCCTTGACGGTGCTATCGAATGTGGATTGGCTGCAGCAACCGTGCACGGTCGCACCGTACAGCAACGCTATATCGGTCCCAGTCGCTGGTCTTTTCTAACTGAAGTCAAACAGCACGTGGGCACACAGATGCGCATCCTCGGTAGCGGCGATTTATTCACCGCAGAGGACTGCCTACGCATGATTCACGAAACGGGGATCGATGGCGTTACCGTTGCACGCGGGGCAATCGGAAACCCATGGATATTCCAACAAGCACGAGCCCTTTCGGAGGGTTTGCCCAAGCCTCCTGCACCTGACCTGTCTGAACAAGCTGCGGTGATGAGAGAACATTTTCAGTTATGCACGCAAACTTATAACGAACAGCGAGCACCACTGTTGATGAGAAAATTTTGCATCAAGTACTCCCAATGCCATCCCCAGCACGTGGAAGTTCGACGCGACATGACTCGGATCCGAACGAGGGATGAATTCGAACAGATGCTCAACAAGCATTACTCCGGCAACGGTGCCGGTCGCTACATACCACGTGAAGCGCATGGTTCTCAGGAAGAGTGCTAACGGTTCACACCCTACTCTTCCTCATCTTTTTTGTACTGGTCCAAGCGGCGATAGAGCGTACGCGCACCGATTTGAAGAATTTTTGCTGCCTCATCGCGATTATCGTTAGTCAGCCTCAGTGTTTCCTCAATCGCCCACCGTTCAATAACGCCCAATGGCTTCCCGATCAGGTTTGAATCACCCTGAATCGGCAACTGCAGATCCTCCCCATCTTCCAATACCTCATCAGCCAACTCCGGCGGCAAATCATCAACATCGAGCTTGCCATCGGTATCCAACACGACCATTGTCTCCACAAAGTTTCGCAACTCCCTGACATTACCGGGCCAGTCATACGAAAAGAAACGCTTCGTTACAGCCGGCGTGAAATGGGCAGCAGGCTTGTCATGACGACGAAGGAATGATTTCCGAAAGTGATCCATTAATGGCACAACGTCTTCAAGTCGATCACGCAAAGCCGGCAATTCGACCGTTACAACTTTCAGACGATGGTAAAGATCCTTTCGGAACGTGCCAGCATCAATCATGTCTTGCAATGGACGGTTGGTGGCAGAGATCAACCGCACATTGACCTTGATCGTTTTGTTATCGCCAACACGTGTAATCTGATTTTCTTCAAGAACACGTAACAATTTGATCTGGGTATTGGCAGGCATGTCACCTACCTCATCAAGGAATAAAGTACCGCCATTAGCATATTGAAAAGCACCTTCACGGTCAGACACTGCATCAGTGAATGATCCTTTCACATGCCCGAACAACTCGCTTTCGACAAGATTCTCGGCGATGGCACCGGTATTGATTGCCACCATACGTTTGCTGCGTCGCGGACTATTTTGATGAATAGCCTGAGCGATAATCTCCTTGCCTGTACCGTTTTCTCCAGTGATCAGAACAGTTGCATCTGTGGCGGCAATTCGACGCAAACGATCAATGACCAATTGCATCTTTTTGCTGACATAAATGATACCCTCAAAACCAAAACGCTCATCAAGTCTTTGCAGAAGTTCCGTGTTCCTGCGTTTCAGTGACACTGCCTCTGCGGCTTTCTCAGCAATTGCACGCAGACGGTTTGGCGTGATGGGTTTTTCCAAAAAGTTGAAAGCCCCTTTCTGCATCGCCTCCACTGCCACCGGCACCGTTGCATGGCCGGTAACCATCACCACTTCGCAGTCCGGCAATCGCTCTCGTGCAAGTTTCAGGATTTTCATTCCATCGACATCGTTCATGACCATGTCCGTGATAATGATGTCGTAGGTTTCTCGCTCTACCAACTTGGCAGCCTCCGGCCCACTGGTCGCCACTTCGCATGTATACCCAACCTTTTCCAGACTCTCCGTCATCGCGCGAGCATGAGCCGCCTCATTGTCGATCACAAGCAGTTTTAGACGGGCTGGATCGAACGCCGCCACATGGGTGGATTCACACCCGTCTGCCGAGGAGTCGGCCTGATTTTCACTTACCATCGTTGACGCGTAGCCCCGGTACCGAGTGGATGGATAAAAACTGTTTTGCGAACGCGCTAAAAAATTAAGAATCCAATTTTAAAAGATGTTCGCGTTCATCGGACGGAAAAAGTCGAAACAGAGGAAAGAGTGGAGAATCCCTCGGTGAGGTTGATTCCACCACTCTGCCCTGCCGGGAAGGAACTGCCCCTTCTTTCCGGCAAACCGAGCTCCTACGGGCAACTGCCCCGCCCGTAGGGGCTTTTATTTTTGCCCAGGCACGACTGACCTTTCATCACTTTCTCTCAGTCTCTCAAAGAGACTTCGCATAGCGACTTTGCAGCGACTCGACTTCCAAATCAACGTCTCGCGTAGCTCGCATGGCCCGCACAGCTACCTCTGCAGCAGCCAGCGTGGTAATACAAGGCACTCCGTGTTGCACAGCTGCTGCTCGAATCCGGCCTTCGTCCGTTCGGGCACCTTTGCCACTGGGCGTGTTAAGGATCAACTGCACGTCATCATTCTTCAGGTAGTCTATGAGATTAGGGTGGCCTTCAGCCAGCTTCTTTACCCTTGTCACTTCCACGCCACCTTCTTCCAGTCGTGCCGCAGTTCCTGAAGTTGCGAGAACTTCAAACCCAAGATCTCGCAATTCGCTGCCGATAGCCTGAGCTGACTCTTTGTGCCGTGCGCTGAGACTGATGAAAATTTTTCCTGACTCAGGTAACAGACTGCCGGCAGCAATCTGACTCTTGGCAAATGCGAGTGAAAACTTGTCACTCACACCCATGACTTCCCCTGTACTCCGCATTTCCGGCCCCAACACGATATCCACTCCGGCGAACTTGCGGAACGGAAAAACACTTTCCTTGATGGATACATGCCGTGGAATCGGCTCCTCGGTAATTCCCTGTTCAGCAAGTGAGATTCCAGCCATGACTTTTGTAGCAATACTTGCGACAGGTACTCCCGTCGCTTTGGCTACGAATGGTGCAGTGCGTGATGCCCGAGGATTCACTTCTAACACATAGAGAACCAGACCTTGCTCTTCAGACTTGATCGCAAACTGAATGTTCATCAATCCGATGACATTCAATTTTTGGGCAAGTTTGCTGGTAGCCTCCCGAATTTCGTGAAGCACAGGCTGCGTCAAACTAAACGGTGGAATTGCACACGCGGAGTCTCCTGAGTGAACACCTGCTTCCTCGATGTGCTCCATGATGCCCATGATCACACAGTCAGTACCATCCGCGATTGCATCGACATCAACCTCGGTAGCGTCTTCCAAAAAGCGATCGATCAACACAGGTTGTCCGTCTGCCACCACAAATGCTTCGGCGACATACCGATCGAATTGGGTTTGGTCATAACAAATCTCCATCGCCCGTCCACCGAGTACGAAACTCGGCCTGACCAACATCGGAAACCCAATTACCTTGGCCTCAACACGAGCTTCATCCATATTGCGAGCGATGCCGCTGGGCGGTTGCTTCAAGCCCAGCTCATCGATCAATTTTTGAAACAACTCCCGATCTTCTGCTGCCTCAATGGTATCAACACTCGTGCCGATCACTGGCACACCCGCTTCAGCTAAACCTCGTGCAAGATTCAGTGGTGTCTGCCCGCCAAATTGAACGATAACACCGTCTGGTTGAATCGCATCACAGACATTCAGAACATCCTCGATCGTCAGCGGCTCAAAGAACAGCATGTCCGATGTGTCATAATCGGTGCTCACCGTTTCCGGATTGCTGTTCACCATAACACTTTCGATTCCAATGTCACGCAATGCGAAGCTGGCATGACAACAGCAGTAATCAAATTCAATTCCCTGCCCGATGCGATTGGGACCACCACCTAGAATGACGACTCGTTTTTTGTCACTCTTGGGAGGCAATTCATCCTCAATTTCATAGGTACTGTAATAGTAGGGTGTGTATGCCTCGAACTCGGCAGCACAGGTATCAACACTCTTGAAAACAGGCTTCACACCCAGTTCCAATCGTCTGGCACGGACTTGAGTTTCCGTTGCAGATGTAATTTTCGCGATTTGGCGATCAGAAAAACCATCCCGCTTCGCGTTCCACATTTCATCCCGCGTAAATTCCTCGAGCGAACTGATTTTAATCAGCTGATTTTCATGCTCGATAATCTGAGACAGATGGTCGAGGAACCAGACATCAATATTTGTGAGTCCGAAGACCTCATCGATGGTCATACCAGCTTTGAGTGCATAACGAATATAGAAAATCCGTTCAGCTCCGGGAGTACTTAATTTAGCACGAATTTCATCAAGATCAGGCTGCTGCTCGGTTCCCCAGAGATCCCTGTTATCGCACCCCAATCCGAAAGCGCCAACTTCCAAACCTCGCATTGCTTTCTGCATTGACTCACGAAACGTACGGCCAATTGCCATCGTTTCGCCGACGCTTTTCATTTGGGTCGTTAGCGTTGCATCAGCTTCTGGAAATTTCTCGAATGCAAATCGAGGCATCTTTGTGACAACGTAGTCAATTGTCGGCTCGAAGCAGGCTTTGGTCTGCTTAGTGATATCGTTGGGCAATTCCCACAACCGGTATCCGATGGCCAACTTGGCAGCAATCTTGGCGATGGGAAAACCAGTCGCTTTACTCGCCAGAGCACTGGAACGACTGACTCGCGGATTCATTTCAATCACGATCATTCGACCAGTATTGGGCTCAATCGCAAACTGAATGTTGCTGCCACCGGTCTCGACACCGATCTCTCGAATGACTGCCAACGATGCATTGCGCATCCGCTGGTATTCCTTGTCCGTCAATGTCTGCGCTGGCGCAACAGTGATCGAGTCCCCTGTGTGAACACCCATCGCATCAAAATTTTCGATACTGCAAATGATGACCACATTGTCTTCTTTATCCCGCACGACCTCCATCTCGTACTCTTTCCAACCGATAATCGATTCCTCAATTAGAACTTCGGTGACTGGAGATTGATCGAGACCATTCTGCACGAGAGAATCAAAGTCGTCTTTGTTGTACGCGATCGCTGAACCGCTGCCGCCCATCGTAAAACTCGGCCGCACGACGGCGGGCAACCCGACATCCTTCAGAGCTTCACGTGCATGCTGCAACGTCTTAACCGTGTGCCCGTTACAGGTATCCAAGCCGATCTTGTCCATCGCAGCCTTGAACTGCTCACGTTCCTCAGCTTTGGCAATGACCGCCGCATTCGCGCCGATCATTTCAACTCCGTACTTTTCCAGTACCCCATTGGCTTCCAAGTCCATCGCACAATTCAAGCCGGTCTGCCCTCCCAGCGTGGGCAGCAACGCGTCCGGTCTCTCCTTGGCAATGATCTTCTCAATCATCTGCCACGTGAGTGGCTCGATATAAGTTGAGTCTGCCGTGTCAGGGTCAGTCATGATGGTCGCAGGATTGCTGTTGACCAACACAACCTCGTAACCCTCCTCTCGAAGAGCCTTACAAGCCTGGGTTCCCGAGTAGTCGAATTCACAAGCCTGCCCAATGACAATTGGACCGCTGCCGATGATCAAAATCTTGGTGATGTCGTCGCGACGAGGCACGTTCTTAGTTCCAACGGCGTGGAGATTGAGGGGTCCAAACACAGAACTTACACGGAGCCAACCCTCAATTCCGACTTTTAGGAACCGTCACTTGCACACCCAACGCTCCCAGCATTTTTTCCAAACACCAGCAGAAGAGAGCGAGATTGACACCTGCAAATTGAGGCAGAGGATAGCAGAAAAAAGCCGTGTCGTAGAGGACGTGCCTAAACACCGCCACAAAAGAACCTTCTGCCAATCCCGCAGGCACAGTCGAAACCACCATTGAGGCCGTCCTGTGGCGTTTTTTCCGCTATCAAATCGTCCCCGCAGCAGCTCAAGCCAACAAAATCCGACTTGGATAGCCTTGCCGATCCACCTCCTCGAACAAGCTCTCCTGAGCCCGTTCCCCATGAACTCCGTGATAACGTCCCAGAGCGCAACAAATGAGCTAGGAGGGATCAACTTTATCCGAAGACGCCTCAGCACTGCTCAAAGGATCCTCAGCGGTCCGACTCCGTCGCACCAAACCGTACCGCCAAACGAACCCCGCAGCAATGAACGCGGCGCCCACCAAAGTCCACCATTGTGGAAACTGATAACTGGCATAATTTCGCCACGCAAGGAATGTCCAAACAGGTACCGCCACCGGTTCCAGTAACGTGATTAAAGATGCCTCATTGCTCTCTACCTCACGAACCGCCCACGCAAAAATCATGTAAGGAATCGCTAATTGAACTGCCCCCAAGCAGAACAGAGCGATCCACTGCCCGCCGTGCGGAAGCGGAGCCTTGCCAATGACCAAAGGAGCCAGACAGACCACACTAACAAGATGATTCACTAACCCAAGCCAAGCGACATCTACACCTCGAAGCCTTCGCAGGCAAACCATAACGACTGCATACATCAACCCGGAAAAGAGCGCAAGACCAACGGGTCCCGTGACAAGCGATTCGTGTGTCACCCGTGCTTCCATGCCGATAATGAACGCAATCCCCACCAATGACAGTCCCACCATCACCCAATCACTTCGACGGGGACGGTCACCAATACCGAGCAACCCAGCGACCGCAACCCAAGCGGGACCAACATATTGCAACCAAATCGTGGTTGTCTCCGAGCCATTTACCATCGCAACAAGAAACGAGTACGTCATCGCCACAAAGGCCATCGACATGGGAACCATCGCGATGCGGAACTGTGGGCGTCGAACAAATGGCAATACTGTCAATGCAGCAAACACTGCACGCCAAAACGTCAATGCAACCCCACGTGTTTCCATCGGCCAATCATCAAACCAAGGAGCCTTGGCATAAAAACCACTTGTACTCCAAAGCAAGGCGGCGACCACCACCAGCAGACGCGAGCGGTCTCGTCGAGAAAGCTTAACCATCAATTTTCATTCACGTCAGATTGGTACCAATGCATCACAACCTGAACAGGCAGATGATCACTGGCATAACGCCCGACAGCAGTTTTTGGATCGAGCGTTGAAAGCTGTTCAACTTCAATCTGCCCCCGAACCAAGACATGATCAATGATCCGGCCGAAAGCAATCGCTCGAAATCCATTCCATGTGCTATCAGGACCACGGACCTTCTCTTTGCTTAGCAAACGGGCATCAGCCAGCAGTTTTTCGCCCACCAATGCTTGGTACGGTGGCGATTTTTGCAAACAATTAAAATCACCCATCACAACAACTGGAGTTATATCGGACTGCTTCATCACCACTCGTTTGATGAGCCGAGCACTCTCCAACCGAGCCGCCGTACCGCGATGATCAAAATGCGTATTGGCGACCCACAATTTCTTTCCCGTGACTCTGTCGTTTACAAGCATCCATGTACAGATCCTCGGCAACGACGCGTCCCAACCGGCAACACCGACCTTCTCGGGATGAGCACTCAACCAGAAGGTTCCCTGCTCCAATGCTTCGAAACGAGCCTTTCTGAAACCGATTGGTGCATGCTCGCCCCGACTTCGACCATCATCTCGCCCCACACCATAGAAACCGAATTCCGGGAGCCTCGCAGTCAGCGTCTTCAATTGCCCCGCAGTGACCTCCTGTAAACCAACGAGATCCTGTTTGGAGATCAAATCAACCACCACATCGACACGATTGGCCCAAACATCTTTACCATCACGAGGATTATCGTTCCGGATATTGAAGGTCACCAGCTTGAAGACACCTGCTGAATCAGCAGACCATGCCCGGTTCAGCGAAAGAGTGCTCAACGAGACACAGGCCAAAACAAGCAGAGCGAAAATGCGTGCGCAGAGATTGCAAAACGTCGCTTGTGCGTTGGACATCAGGCAACTCTGAAACAAAACACGCGAAAACTTATTCGTGGCGAAGTGCCTCGATCGGGTTCATCTTCGCTGCACGCACAGCGGGATACAACCCACTGACTAAACCAACGCCAACTGCGATCATCACTGCGAGAGGAATCGTCCACAGAACAATGGAAGGCGTCGCTTCTCGGATGGGCTGCGGCAAACTTGCAAATTGCTCGGGAAATCCCTGCTCAAACAACCAAATCAGCCCCCCGTAAACTGGCAGGCTTAATAAGCCAAGCAGAATACCAAGGAATGCTCCCACGAAACTCAGAACAATGGTTTCGACGAGAAATTGCCGAACGATATCGCCACGTTTGGCCCCGAGAGCACGCCGAATACCAATTTCTCGGGTTCGCTCGGTGACACTCGCCAGCATGATATTCATGATACCAATGCCACCGACTAGCAGCGAAATGCAGGCGATCAAGATAGCGATCCCCAAGAACAACAGCTTCATATTGCGTGCCTGCTCAAGCAATTCAAGCGGCACCACAACCGCTGTGTCATTCATTTCACTGTGGTTAGGTGCCAGCAAACTCTTGATCAATGCCGCAGACGGCCGAACCTTCTCCGGAGATGTGGCCTGTAGGGTGATCTGATTCAACTCCATGATTTCCATCTGGAACTGACCACTACGTCTGGTGACGATGGTGTCACCCACTCTTTTCCGCAAGGTTCTTATCGGGATGTAAACATCGGCTGAAAAATCCTGTGAGTCGAGCGAACCACCAATCGCCGCCGAAGGATTCCGATGCTCAAGGACCCCGACAATCTTGTACTTGTCGGTGTGTTCAGGGACATTGATTCGTTTTCCTAATGGTTCTTCGTACGGAAACAAAGCCTCGGCAACGCCGGTTGAAACGACACACACAGTGTCAGCCTTCAAATCATCTGCATCGCCAATGAAGCGTCCACCATTAGCCCGTATTTTGAGGCTGTTCACATCAGCATAGGCTGGTGTACATCCAACAAGCCGTCCATCGATAGAACGATCACGGTACGTGAACTGTCTTCGTATTTCACGAATTGGGATAGCCGTTTCAATCGTTGGAACGTTCTCAATGATCCGCTCAAGATCGCTACGCAGAAGTCCGTACTGAGTAGCTCGCATACCTGCGAGTTTGTCTTCAGGTGGCTTTTGGCTGCGAACGATGATCGTGGTCGACCCGAGAGATTCGATCTGGCGTTGCACCTGATCACTCGCTCCTTGACTAATTGCCGTCAAGACAATCACTGCAGTAACACCAATCATGATACCGATCATCGTCAACGCAGTCCGCAACGGATGCAGCGCGAGACTCTTGATGCCCAGTTTCCAAGTTCGTAACCAAATCATGTAATTTTATTCCCGACGTCTGATCTACTCGCGAGCCAACAATTCTTCAACCGCGTCCCGCTGTGCCAATCTGGCAGCGACACGCCGTTCGTCACTAACCTGCTCGTCTGTGTGCAACATACCGTCCTTCAAACGCACGATGCGTTTGGCACGATCAGCTACATCGTCCTCGTGGGTAACGAGAATAATTGTCCGACCATCGTCATTCAGTTGATCAAAGATTCCCAAGATCTCATCGGTGGTCGCCGAATCCAAGTTCCCGGTGGGCTCATCCGCAAGTACAAAGAAAGGGTCGTTGACCAGACTGCGGGCAATCGCCACTCGTTGCTGCTGACCACCCGACAATTGCGCCGGGCGGTGATCAAGCCGATCCCCCAACCCGACACGCTCGGCCAGTTCTACAGCCCTTTTCTTCTCGCCGGATCCAAGGCGACCCTGGTAGTAGAGTGGTACCTGAATATTCTCGACCACACTCAATTGCTGTATCAGGTTGTATGACTGAAAAACGAAACCGATTCGTGTGCTCCTGATCTCAGCAAGCTCATCATCTGTCATTTCGGCAATGTCGTCTTCGCCAAGGTACAAGCTTCCATCGGTAGGTTTATCCAAACAGCCCAACAAGTTCAGCAGCGTACTTTTTCCGCTGCCTGAGGGACCCATGATTGCGACGTAATCGCCCTCAGGCACATCAAATGAAACACCTCGAAGAGCGCGAACGGTCTCGCTCTTCAACACATATTCCTTTGTCAAACCACGGATTGAAGTCGCTAATCGAGCTGAGCCAACTGATGATTCAGTGCCCATCAAAGTAGACGCACGATCATGTTCATTAATACTCATCGGCTGCCTCCCCCACTCATGCGTTTGGTCATTGCTTTCGTAAGCTCTGCCTTCGTCACGCTGCCATCAGAATCGGCATCAGCAGCGGTAACCATACCTCGGAAGTTGCTATCGATAGCCTTGATTTCATCGGGTGAAAGAGAACCATCCCCATCCTTGTCGTTTTTCGACATCGTCATATCGACAATTGCCCCAAGAGACGGTCTTCCACCGCCACCTCCAGGCCGTCCGCCAGCACCGCCACCGCCAGGTCGTCCGCCAGCACCGCCACCGCCAGCACCGCCACCGCCAGGTCGTCCGCCAGCACCACCACCGCCAGGTCGTCCACCAGACGCAGCACTCGGTCGTCCACCCTCTCCTGCGCTGCCTGCTGGGGCTGCAGTGGCGAGATCACGCATACCACTGTTATCCTCCCGAGCGATCTCTGGTAGCTTCATCAGGTCGAGATGATCACGCAGATTCAACACGACAACATCCTGGTCTACCAAACCCTCGCTGATACTCGCCATTGTGTCGTTGGTTGCCTGAATACCTACCTTGGACGTCTCGAATTGTTCAGGTCCCTTCATCACCAACGTGAACATATCCGACCCATGCTCGTAAAGACCTTCGATGGGAATCTGCAGTGCATCATCCAGTTGCTCAACAAAAATCTGCACTTCTGCTGTCATTCCGGTACGAATATTCTCGGGCGGATTAATGATCTCGATGATCGTTGCGTACTCTTTGATCGATGAACTAAAGTAACTTCCCGGTTCGGCATATCGGTTCACTTTGATCACGCGTCCCGTGAGTTTCATACCCGGAATGGCATCGATTTCGATCCTCGCAGCCATCCCTTCTCGGATCAGCGTAATCCTTGATTCGTTGACTTTGCATTTCACTTGCATCAGCGATGGATCTGGAAGACGAATGATCTCCTGACGCTCTCTGACAGTAGACCCAGCTTCAACGACAAACTCAGCGCTCCCACCGCGACTGCTATAACGGTTGGCATGAACGACAACACCGTCGGCCGGCGCGTACATCACGCACTTGCTGATTTGTTCTTTAATCTCGGCCAACTCGGTTGTCTCTTCCATTAGCTCACTTTGTGCCGCGGATAGAGCAGCCTCCGCGGCATCGATATCGCTGTCGAACTGTACCAACATTTTCTGCTTGGTAAGATTCTGAAGAACCCGCAGCTTACTGTCAGCCACATCCAACTTGTTTTGGGCATCTGCGACGGCGAACTGATTCGCTTCCAAGGTCAGAGCATTCAACAATCCTTTCGCAACCAATCGCTCGCTGCTCTGGCTTAGCAACCTTGCTTTTCGGAGTTCCTGCTCTGCAACTGCCTTCTCACTCAGAATCTTTTTCTCATCTGTTTTGTACACACCCTCAAGGTATTCCTGACGAGATATCTTCGCCTGCTCCAAATTCGCCTCAGCAGTCGCGAGTCGTGACTCAGCGGTGATCACTTGGATCTTTTGCTCTTTAAGATTTGACTCAAGCTCGGCTGCGTCCAGTTCGACGAGTTTATCTCCTTTCTTGACCTTGGTACCCTCTTCCAACACCCAGAGGATTGCCGTTCCACCACTGCCGCGGGATTTGACTTCGCATACGATCTCGGTGTTACTGCTACTTTCAACTTCGCCCTGCTCCAACACAATGTGGTCGAATGGACCGCGGCGAGCTGCCTGCGTGATGAGTGCATCCGGATCAACCGCTGTTCCAGTGTTGTTCAACACGACGTAGCCTGCGCCCCCAATGACCGCGATAAAAACCAGACAAATGATGAGCCCGACCAAGGCGTTGCCTTGCCGTTGCTCTTGGGGAGATTCTGTATTCATAATGCCAGCGTGGAGGGTGGGAAGGTCATGGTAGGACCGAGTCTGATTCAACACCTCGTCGATGACGAGGTTTCGTTTATCCAAGTGTCACGTAACATGATCGCACAACGAGCTTGAACCTGTCGTGGTCAAACGTACTATTCTGAGGTTTCTAGCCGGGTGTCAAAGTAGCGATCTTTGTCGATCCGCAGATTTGTCCCGATCTTTTCATGTAAATCGCCGGCTGAAAGGGCCAGCCTGGGGTTAATCTCGACCTGAACCCCCTCATCCACAGATGCGCCAGCCTCCTCCAACCATCCCCGATGTAAATCGGCAATTGCGTTTTTGGCAGCATTTGGTGTATCCGTCTCAGCACCATCAGCGTTTTTCACCGGTGCAAATGCCTCACTGGCGAGTGATTCGACCACAAACGCATTTTTTGCAATTGGCAGCAAGTCAAAAATGAACCTCTCGAACTTGATCGCATTGGGCTGATCAGGAGCCACCAATTGTCCCCCTTCATCGCAGTGGGGAACCTTTTTCAACGCTCGATGAAAAGGCAGAGAACTTGCTTGCCCGACAATCTTTTGTAGAAAACCAATATTGAACAAGTGAACAGCGATATTTCCTGCCCAGAGCTTGAGCGAACCATCTTCGGTGACGGCTTCTGCAGCGTGCTCAGGCAAATCACTGTATTCGATGATCTGTACCTGCTCATCCACAAGAACAACATTTCCCACTTTTTCCATCGGATAACGTTTTCGAACCACCTGCGTTGTCATTTCGCTGGCTGCCATCAAGTGGTGCCCAATCAACTCAGGCTCACAAAGATGGGCCAGCGGATTATCCACCTGAATATAAGCAAGATGTTGAATACCACGATTCGCTGCATCAGCCAGACAACCGCATCGATCCAACGCAGCTACAGTTCCGCCATGTCCATCGGGACTCAAAGCAAGTGAACTCGTGCTCTGCATAAGCAATTTGCCGGTTACAGCATCCACCGCCGGCATCACCCCTTGTTGAAAGATATGCAGATCCTCAGGGGGGACACCCAGATTGTCATTTGCTGCAAAGTACTCTCGAGTCTCCTGATCGGTCGCATCACTAGTCATGATGTACAAAGGAATACGGCACCCATACTTTTCGTTCACTGCCAGAAGACGATCCGCGAAGAACTGAAATAGAGTCCGCCCAGAAACCGGACCAATCGGAAACATACCCTTTGGCTGATCAAAACCCAGACGTGTCCCCTGCCCGCCAGCAACAATCACTGCACCAAGTTCACCGTTCCTAAGTGCTTCCTCGCCACGTTCTCGAGCCTGAGTTGGTGACCATTCGGCCCCACTGCCATCGACCCGCACTGCTGGTGGGGAACTTGCTCTACTGGCCAATGCCCCGAAATCAGTGGCCTTATCCTCTCCACTGACCAAACTCGCTAATTCAGTCAGATCAATTCGACTTAACTGGCCTGCAAGATTTGCTTGCTGCTCAGGATTCAGTTGGGACCAACGCTGTAAAACATGCTGCTGACCATATTGAGTCAACATTTCATTCAAGCGATCGTAATTCAAGAGGCTATCTGTCAACGCTTAACTCGATTTCTATTTGGTTCAAACTTATTGTGATTCGCAAACCATTGAAGCCACTAGCACACTTGGATGTGCTCACTTATTCAATCCTAAAGTGCCATCGCTGCAGATCGTATCGCTGCTTTCGCAACTTCAAAATCTCGCTTTGCAAAGACGCAGCATCCACGCGTTCCCTCACTTCAAACGTATCGACCAAGTGTTCCGCAAGCTTTGTCGGATTCAGTGGCACATTGGTCACAAAAGCCGCATGATCACGGCCAGCCCGGTAGTCAGGTTGGCGAGGAGCTTTCAGCAGGCAACGAGACAGCATAGTCAGATCAAAATCATAGAGAATTGTTCCGTGGTATAAAATTCTGTCTCGAGTAACACGCAGACTGTTACCGGAACACTTGCAATCCCGCCATGTCAGATCACAGATGCCTTGTAGGGTCGCTGAAGGCACTTGTTGCTGCACAGCGGCTAATACGCGGCCCATGACGTACTGGTGTGCTGCATCAATTTTCCGCAAACCGTCATGGCAGTCGTGATCAAGAACAACGCTGTACATCAAGCAACCGGGGCCGGCAACAACCGAAGCTCCACCAGTGCAACGTCTCAATATCGGTATCTCCATCGATCGACAATAGTCGACATCTATTTCATCACGAATACGACTAGATCGCCCAGCTACAACCACGGGATTGGTAAACTCCCATACCCTCAGTACTTCCCAAGGCTGTTCTCCATCGGCGTCCGCTGAATCCCTCATGAGAACAGCCTCATCCAACGCCAGATGATCAGCCGGATCAGTGAAATCACCCAACATATGAAACATGTTCACCCTTCCCTTTAATTGGAACGCAATGCGTCCAATAGAGGCATTGTGCTAACACGTCGGACCGCTGCTAATCCGGCACATAACCCGAATAACGCAATCCCGAGCAGTAGCACCAGAGGTTCAACGACCGGCGGGTCCAACCCATTGATCAGTGCATGTGGCAAAACAGCCAGCACAGCACAGATTGCTCCGCAGCCAATCCCAAACAACAGTAGGGTTGCTGTTTCCCCTATCACCACCGAAACCAAACGTGATCTGCTAAAACCAATCGCTCGCATGACCGCCAACTCCTGCCGTCTCTCAAGAACACTTCTCATCTGTGAGACCGCCAGTCCAATAGTCCCCAGTAACAGCCCCAGTGCACCGAGACTTTGGAAAGTGCGTAAATAAGTATTCTGGACAGCCAACATCGTCGACAACACTCGATTGGCGTTGGTAACATCCATCCCAATATCGCCAAGTCGAGTTTCCAGAACACTCGCGATCTTTTCGCTTCGAGCACCATCAACAGCGATTAAGAAGTACTGATATCCGCTGATGTTGGGAAATGCACTTTCAAAATTATCTTCACCAATCAACAATTTTCCCTGCAACATTGAGTTCGCAAGCAGGCCTACCACTCGAAAATAGATCGGCTTCCCAGGTTCGTATTCGAAGGCCCGGATTTCACCGACACCTTTCATCATTTGCAAGCTCCACATCGCTGTGTTCTGATCGATGACGACTGGGATGGGGTCTTGTTGAGTTCCTGTTGCGGAGACATCGAGAGCATCCCAAGGCGATTTCCCAGCTGGTAAACCACCATCGGCAGCCCACAGAAAACCTGGCAAACCCGAAGATGATTCATTGAACAGCTTGCTGAACGAGTCAGGCACTCCAATCACGGTGGGTCGAGTAGCCTTGTACAGATTATTACAACTCGCATCCTGCCCCAGTCGCAAACGCAATGGTGCGATCGTTGCTTCAGCCAAGAACTGTGCGTCCGGACCAAGCATTTCAGACCGGACTTGTGTCTGTCTTAGATCTCTGGAAAGCGTTTGCGATGACTGTCCGATCAAAGCAAACCCGCCTGTTCCTTCGGTGCCGGGTTGCAAACGAAACGCCGAAATCGCCATGATCAAAAAAGCTGCGGTCGCCATCAGACCGATCGTCATCGTACTGCGTAGAGGATGTCGAGACGCGTTGCGACTAACGAGTTGTCGGTAAGTAAACGACTTCTGCGACATAGCCTTGGTGATTCGATTTGGGCTTCGCAATGAGCAATAAATAAACACCAAGGCAGCAACCAGAAGCAGCATTCCACCACCCACAAAAGCACCTGCCGCAATTTGCCCGGCTGCTGTCGCACCAAACACACCCACAACCAATGACAATACCCCGAGAGCGCCGGCAAGCAAGGGCAACTTACCCCGACCCGATTTCCGATCAGCCATCTTGTCTGTATCACGTTGAGAAAGAAGGTCCTGAGTACTGAGACGTGTTAACCCACGAGCTGTCTGCCACAACGTCACAGCCGCGACGCCCCACCCCGCAAATGATCCAATGATTAGACTCTGAAACGTCCAATGAAACGTGAGAAACGGAACTGTTACGGCACCAACCCAAAGGGACCGCAAAGCCCAAAGGACCAACCATGCGTACACAAATCCTCCTGCAACTCCCAGCACCACACCCGCAACCGCAACCAACAAACCCTCTCCAAGCACCAACACAGCCACCCTACGCGGATTCCACCCAACCGCCAGCAGAGTTCCAAATTGGCTCATGCGTTGTGTAAGTCCCAATCGAAATAACATTGCGATCAGCATTACTGCGGCCAAAATCACGAAGAAACTCAACGATAAAAACAGACCATCAAAGGGGGTAGTACCGCTGGACGCCGCCAATTGTTGTTCTCGAATCGGAATTATCGACCATCCCAACTCAGCAAAGGACGGTTTCAGAATCTCCAGCAGACGCTTGCGCATTGCATCCACGCCGACCGCCGCTTCATGAGATATACGTATGCCTGTTGTTTGTCCAAAACGGCTGCCGAACAGTCGCTGCCCATCCCGCAATGGAAGAAATGCTTTTGGGGTCAAACGATAATCATTCCAATAAGCATCGTCTTCTTTGCTGATGTCTCGCTTGAGGGGGAATGGCAAGTCCCAATCACTGATCGAATCTTGGTCAGTAACCCCCGGTACAGAAGGTGTCAAATCAGGATCGTTGTAAACGGTGGGAGGCTGGTCAAAGGTGGCCTCTCGGCGGCGACGATACGGCGTGGCAGGCCGCGTAATCGGCACCACATCTGTAACCACTGCTCCTATAAATCGTTCGATCTCTAAACCGTTCTCAACCTCTGGTTCGTAATAGGCCACTCGTAACAGTGTGCCCCGCGTTGCCCCCAATCGATCCGCAGCCCACTGGTTCAAGACAATCGGAATGACGTCTGCTTCCGCATCACTGCCTTCCGTCTCATTTGACGTTACCTCCGCACCCTGTTGATTACCGGGCAACTTATCTGGAAGGTCATAGTTCAATGGCAACGTCGGACTGGAATCAACAGCTGTGATCGTGCTGTATGGCACGGTCGCCACGACTTCCCCCTTATCATTCAAGCGTTCAAGGGCATTGGCGAGGTAGGTCGTTGTCTCGGTTAACTCTGCTGGCGGCAAGGCATCCTTGATGCGATCAACAGCAATGGCAGGAAGCAACAATCGCTCGCTCGTCAACCAAAAATAATCATAAACAGTTGTTGACGCACCTGACTCTAGTTCAAAGCGACGTTGGATTCGTTGCAACGTGAGTCCAAGGTCGGCCAAGCTGATATTGAAGTCCGGAAGTGTTGCAGGTTCATCCAGCAAAATCGCGTTGGCTTGCCCTTCCCTTTCGAGCACTTCACCAAGAGTACTGCGATTCACGAATATATTTCTTGGTGCCGTCTGACTTGGTGAAACAGAGAAGATTCCTAACCCACGATCCGGGACAATCCCCGAAACACGCATTCTTGGCAGCCCTTCACTCTCCGAATCCCGCTTTCCAAGAGGGCTGTCGGCTGGCACAGCCTGTTCGACAGGCAAACGCAACGTCAGTAAATCCCCAACCTGAACACCCAATTCGGAGGCCATTGACTGATTCAGAATCACACTGTCGTCATCCAATGATGGCGGTTTCTTCATCCCTGAAACATCAAGCCGCCAAAAATCACTTTCACAGCCAATGATCTGCACTGCCCCAGCTCGACGAATCGCATCGTCATCGCCACGAAACTCGACGACACCATTCTCGAAAAGCATCAGGCAAATTGGTTTCAAATTCGCCTTGGTTACTCCATCAACTTCAAAAAAACCACCTGGAAACACTGCGTTTTCAGTAGCGCCAAGACGCTCAATCGTAAGCCCGCGCAAACTGCCTCGCATTGAGTCGCCAACCAGCAATGCACCTACAATGACAGCTGTCGCCGTCGCGACCCCCAACGCAACGGAGCCTGAGACCCGCCACGAGTACCGCATACTGGCATTAATCAAACGTGACATCGTGATAGGTGTCATTTTCTCCGCCCCGGCAAATCAGCCATTTTCTAACTCTCTTCAACCTTAACAGTTACAACATGCCACCATTTCAACGCAGATCAATGCCGCAATAACATTCGCAGCCGATATTCACCGGAACTACCGAGCTACAACAGCGGCCCCACAATTCGGAATTGAGTCTTTCGAAACTCGGTCCCCTGTTAGCCTACCCGCATATGCTTACCGGTTGCCTGTTAAATTACCAGTTGGCCCCAGCCCAAGTTTCCAGCTCATTTTCCGTCCGAAAATGCATGCTACTCTCTTTTAAGTGTTCCTGACATGCATTCATCTCCTCAGCTCGTGATTGTGGTGACAACCGTGGCGTCACACGACGATGCAGAACGCATTGCCCATGAGCTTATCAACTCGAATCTTGCAGCCTGTGTTCAAATCGATGGTCCGGTCAGCAGTCATTACCACTGGGACGGTACAGTCCAAACATCAACTGAATTTCGGTTGACACTAAAAACCAACAGTGGATCTTGGCAAACCCTGAAAGAACAGCTGACATTACTGCATCCGTATGACGAACCTGGGATTTTAATGTTCCCGGTGACCGACACGACAGAGGGCTACTTGGAATGGGTTAATCAGCATACGCTCAGACGCTAAATCATCACAGCGTAGTCCAGTCCGTTTTTCAGACGAACAACAGCCCAAGATTTCTTGCTCTGACGTGTGAATCTCGACTGGAGGCCAACTACACCTGCGTCCAGTTCACACCCCCTACTCAAACCCCTCTACGCCAGGCGGCGGAATCAACTGCCCACCAACTCTTCCGAGTTTGGGCGTGGGCCAGAACCTGGGTTCAATTGTAAAACCGATTCCCACGTTATCGCGCCCTTTGTCATAAGTCATGCCAAGTCGAACCAATAGTGACTCGCCAATTCGAGTTAGAGCTGCAGACTGTGAGACATTTCCCGTGCTGCTGAAATCGTAGCTCATACCATTTGAGATGATCCACTTCTCGTTCAGTCGATAATCGAGATTGCTTCGGAAGACGGTGCTGCTAATCGGTCCTTCCAGAGATAGCAAGCCAAAGTAAACATCACCCAAACCGGGACGTGTGCTGCGAACACCAGCACTGATAGAACGAAGCCCGCCATCAAAGAAATCAAAATAGCCATCACTCAACAGTGATACACGATCACCAACTTGATACCGCATGTCATAGGTGGCCGGTCCCAGCGACTTCCCAAAATTGTCACGATCTGCGTCAGGGAAGATGAGCAGATCAAGATTTAACTGAAAAAGGTCCACAATCCGTTCAAGTCCTGGCAAACCACGCTTGGTCTGCAATCTCTGATGCAAACCGATTCGGAGTTGTTGCAAATCGGCCGCGACAACGTCACTAGGGCTAGCAACGAGTCGCTGTATTCCCTGCCGAAACGCATAGTCCCTCGACTGATAGCGTTGACGACCCAAGGTGGCAGGATTGCTCTGCAAGAAGCGTGATCGGTATTGCTGCTGCGCGTGATCATCGAGCGGGTCATAGAGCGGAAGTGCTTCAAGACTTGAATTGCTGTCCGCATAAAAATACTCAGCCTGCCACTCCGCTTTGTGAGCGAGGCCCCGAATATTCAACAGACTACTCTGGATGGTCGGATCAACTCTTGAAGCAGGCAGCGTCGCGACAACTCCACCTTGACCAAACAATCGGGTAAGCGGTTCACCATTCAAAGCTTCACCATAGTAAGAAGCCTCACCGGAAACACTTGGCACCAACCTCACGGGTCCAACCTGCACCGGCAACGCAAGTTTCTGACGTGTTCCTGTGACCACGCCTGAGGAATTTGTCAGTCCCGGCACCTGCGGCACATACAGACTTTTCTCAGGTTCTGTCTCGGGCAAATCACCAACCTGAAGTCGAGAATAGCCGATTTTATTGTGTGCGGACCATGTGAAGCGGTCACCAAAAATCGCGCCTCCAATCATGTAATGGTCCAACATGGGCAAGTTTTCGGTGGTGGTAAAAAAGTCATTGATTCGAGCTTGGCCAGTCAAATCAATTAGATGGCTATTGTGATATTTGCGTAAACGCAGAGCCGTACTTTCGTTGATGTCGCGATCCCACTCACCTTCGAAATACTGATCTAGAAAATTGCGGTCACTGATCCAACCGAACTCGGCAATCAATTCAAAGTTGGGGTTCAAGTAGTGTCGATGCCTCAACAACGATCGACCCCGAAACTTGGTAGACGGAACCAAATCACGGCGACCCGCCCCCAAATCATCTTTGCCATCATCGTGGATCAGCCAAGTATCAAAATACCCATCGACAGGACCGTTAAATCCAAACAGCGATGGCAAACTGTACTCAAGCGTTGTTCCGATCGCTGGGCCGCGAGCACTCAGATAATCAAGTGACATTTCCCAGTCTGCACCCAGTGGTGCATTTTCAATTCCAAACAACTGGAATAGATCAAAGTCAAGCAACACTTGAGTGCCAAAAATTTGATCATTTCGAAGCTTGATGCCAGAAACGTAGTAGCCTGGCCGCTCCAAACTGGTTGAAAACGTTGGCCAATAAAGTATCGGAACCCCACCGAAGTAGACAAAGTTATCCCGACTATTTACGAATGCTTCACTACGACTCACTGGCAAGCCAGTCGTGGGATCCGGCATTACTCGTTGTCGGTCTGTCAACTGTAAGCGTTCGCTCTGCAACCAGTAGCGAGGCACGCCCATGCGACTGCTCGTGACCGCCGCATCAAACGCAATAAAATTACCTTGAGCCACTTGCTGAAGCACATCTGCTTTCAGGCGTACAACGCCAAGATAATTTGGAATGGTCGTGATAACTTCAGAATCCAACACCATGCCCTGCTGTGTGGCGATGTTGTAATACATCGAATTGGCATAGATAATTCGCTCGCCTTGACGAAATACGATGTCTCCTTCCAAATAGATTTCTCCATCGGATGGCGGACTCGCGTTGGAACGATTGAACAATGATCCTACTTCGGGGAGCCAACCTACAACACGATCAGCTGAAAGCGAAATCGTTCCAAGGTCCATGATGCCGCCGGGCAAGCTAACTGTCACATCACGAATCAGAACAGTGACTCCACCACGTGCCAAGACAACTGTATCGCCCAACTCTGGACGCGGCTTCATTTCAATCTGCAGTTGAGTAGATCCGTCTCGTGCCCCGATCTCAATCGACTTAGTACCCCCACCTGTCAGAAAACGTACGGAAGAGGATTCGGTGGAATTGGTCGCAGGCGCCGGAAGAGCATTATCTGGCTGAGGTGCAATGATCGACTCTTCGAACTGCACCTGTTGAAAATTGGCACCCATATTCGGAATCGTATCCAGCCATTCGTTTGCTCTTGATGAATCAGGAGCTGGCAGATGACGAAGCAACTCTGGTTCATTCACAGGCTTCTTGAGAACGCGGGGTGCAATGATTTGCGGATCATCGAGAGTCAGCAGCGTCAATGCACGGGGAATGCCTCTCTTCTCTGCTGGCTTCCCCGCGATCACGATTCGGGTTCGGACTCGACCCACGGGACCGTCTACAAGCAATAGCATTGAATCAGCACGTACCACTCGGTCACCATGAGCCAACTCGCAATCACCCTGCAACAAAGATGCCTCTGCATCTTCAATCTGCCAACGTGAGACGACGTTCCCCCGAACATGTATCGTCTCGGAGCTGATTTCTTGGCTAATCGCGGTAGAAGCGGTCAAAAAAGTACAGCCGTAAAAAACCAGAAACCGCGCAGCAGCGAGCGCGGAATCCGGCACTCTTCCTCGAATTCCAAGCCTTACTGTGACAGTGGTGGCTTCCTTGCCGCCCAAATTTACTGCTTCCCTTACAAAAAGATGACATCTCACCCAAACAGAACGCAGCGGGAGTCTACGAACTGATTTCAGACAATCACAAGCTTGAAAACGGTAATTGCGATGCTAAATCGTGTGGTTTCCAAAATAGATTGCGTGGAACGGGCGACCACGACCGTGAAACTCACTTCTCCTCAGATTCACCGGATTTCACAGAGGCAGCCTTGGCCTCAAATTCTTCCTTGAACTGCAAGGTTTCGGCAATTCTGCTGCGGATCAACTTCGCCCACTGGTCGTAACCCGCCTCGTTTAAATGGAGGAGATCACTGACAAATAGCTCATCCCGTGGCCTCCCCTCTGGATCCAAATAATGCTCTGCCGTTGCGATGAAATGCGTATTAGAGGTCGACAGTGCAATCTCGCGAAGTCTCGCATTCACTTTGCGTATTGCAGGCCACGCCGAATACCGCTTTGAAGTGGGTGTCACCTCAATCAGAAATACAGGAGCATCAGGCTGATGACTTTTCGATACTGAAACAACGTAGCGCGCCAATGCCTCTACCTGATCAGGCGTATGATCCTCAGGCTTACCCTGCACATCATTCCCAACAAAAATTACAAGAGCCCGGTACTGATGTGGCGACAGCAGGCGTTTTGCAAAAACTGCAACATCACTGTACTTTGCCCCTCCATAGCCACGCTGAATCGTACGAAAGGGCGCCATGTCAGTGGCGATGTCGTCCCATCTTCGAATGCTACTACTGCCAATGAACAGAATTGCTTCCTTGGGATCGCTCTCACTCTTGTCGCGCGCCTGAATTTTTTTAATTTCCTTTTCCCATTTCGCCACTGCTTTCGCACGATAAGGGGCGAGTACACTTTCGTCAGAAGTGACCTCTGCCGCATGCACAGATAACTCACCTGAGTCTTTCTGCACGACCAAATTCTGACCAGTGGCGACGGAAGTGACCAAACACAGCAGCACAATAAATCGCATTGAAAACCTCACCGGTAGGGTTTCATTTCCATAAGACATCAGATTACCCATGTAACGTGTTACTGCCCCGCGTCCGGACTTCACCAACTCTCGGCGATACCATTTACTGGGGACATTGCCCCCATAGCTTAACTGAACATGCGGGAATGGGGACTCATCGCATTTACAAAGACCTTCTCTGCGTACAATGAGGACCTGATCGTCGATCGCGGCCACACCATTGGCATGGGAAAGCGGGCCGGGCTAATTACGAAATTACGTTTTTAAAAACATGCAAACCCTCCGAGTCAACATGCTGAATTTGATCACATTCAATTCAACGCAGTACATCTCCATAGCCGTTTCACTTGTTCTGTTTTCGGCGGTGGTTGTGGCACAGGAACAAAAACCCGAGCGAGGCACACCCGATCAGAAATTAACTGAATTGCTTGATCAGGTTTGGGATTTTGAGTTGGAATCAGCTCCCTTGCTGGCAACCAACGTGGGTGATCCGCGCGGGCAAGATCGCCTCGCTGATGATAGTCTCGATGCAATCCAACAACGAGCAGATCGTCGCGCTGAATTTCTGCAACAATTGGAGACGGTTTCAGTTGACAGTCTTAGTGAAGGGAAGCGAATTGACCGTGAGTTACTGCGACAACGACTTGAGGGTCAACTCGCCAACTATCGGTTCAACACACATCTAATGCCCATTAACAACCGTGGTGGGTTTCATATTAGTTTTCCAGAATTGCCACGTGTGATGGCGCCAAGGTCCGAGGAGGACTTTGCAAACTACATTGCTCGGCTCAGGGATTTTGACCGCTACACCAATCAGCAAATTTCCCTACTGCGTGGCGGAATCAAAACTGGTTTGGTCCAACCAGCGATCATCATGCGAGATTCACTATCCCAAGTTGAGTCGCACATCGTCGATGACTTATCTAAATCGCTGCTTCTTACGAACATTGCTGCAGAATCCAAAAACAGTCTCGATCCAAAACGTTGGATTCAGATCAAGGCTGACATCGAGGATGCGCTCAAATCAAGTGTCATTCCAGCGTATCAGCGATTTGCAAATTTCCTGAAAACAGAATATCTACCAGCATGTCGAGGGCCCGTAGGAGCATCAGCAATGCCGATGGGACGCGAATTCTATCTTGATCGAATTCAGCGATTCACCACCATCAAAATTTCACCGGAAGAATTACACCAAACGGGAGTGAATGAAAATGCAAGAATCCGTACTGAGATGGAGCAGATCAAACAAAAAGTAAAGTTCGAAGGCTCGCTTGACGAGTTCCTTGAGCATTTACGGACGGATCCTAAATTCTACGCTAAGTCAGCAGAAGAATTGATGCAAACCGCAGCATTGATTCTGAAACGTGCTGACGGCCGATTACCAGAACTGTTTGGTCATCTTCCCAGAATTCCATACGGACTACGTGAGATTCCAGCTTACGTTGCGCCACAAACAACAGCAGCCTACTACTGGCCTCCAGCGACGGATGGTTCACGCGGTGGCTTTTACTATCTGAACACGTACAACCTGTCTTCCCGTCCTCTGTATCAACTCGAAGCGTTGTCGCTCCACGAAGCCGTCCCAGGCCATCATCTGCAACTGGCCATTCAAGCAGAGCTTGAAAATCTGCATCCGATAAGCCGCGAGAGCAACTTCACTGCGTTTATCGAAGGCTGGGCTTTATACAGCGAACGTCTTGGGAAAGACATTGGATTCTACAAAGACCCATATCAGGACTTTGGACGCTTGAGCATGGAGGCGTGGCGGGCAAGCCGCCTTGTAGTTGACACGGGACTTCACTGGCTGGGATGGTCAAGACAACAGGCTATTGACTACATGACTGCGAACACTGCATTGAGCCCCCACAACATCGTGGCCGAAGTAGATCGCTACATCGGATGGCCAGGTCAAGCACTTGCATACAAAACAGGTGAACTCGCAATCAGTCGCATTCGGCGACGGGCTGAAGATACCCTTGGAAACAATTTTGATATTCGTTCATTCCATGATCGAGTTCTTGAAAGTGGTTCTATTCCTCTTCCCCTGCTCGAAAAGAGAATCGATCAATGGATCGATGAGCAACATAAGCCAGAAGGCAACGACTCGCAGTCGGCAAAGTGAGATAATCCGTCACCTCAGCACTCGCAAAGAAATCATCTCACACTGCTGATGCGCATCGGATCACCAACTAATGATTTGCTTGCCCCTTGATCGTTCGTTGAGCTACTTCCCAGGCCTCAACCAAATGCTCTGCGTACGCATCCGGACCAAGCAACTTGGCAATGTCAGTGGTCTTAATTTCAATCAACCAACCGTCCCCGTAAGTATCTGCATTGATCAAAGAAGGGTCATCAATGGTTAACTCATTAATGCTTGTGAGTGAACCCGCGGCTGGGGAATAAAGATCGCTCTCAGCTTTCTTGCTCTCGATTGAACCGATTTGCGACCGCAATGCAATCACACTTGGCGGTTCAACCTCCCAGTCAAGAAAGTAGACATCCTGCAGCAGTCGAACCGCGTACGCAGTCAGCCCGAATCGCCAAATACCTGCGGCAACTTCCATTGCCCACATGTGATTGGTCGCATAGAAGCGATCTCGAGGGAACTCTGCAGTGAACTCTCCCATGGCAAACGAAAAATGCGTTTCCGACGCCGTTTCGGCAGAATCGTCAGCATTCACGTGTACCGCACTCCTTGGAACTCAACTTCAAAAAATGGCGGCAAGAGTGCATCAACTCTTAGCAATCCAAGATTGGTCAATTCAATGGAATCACCATTTAGTTTGACATAGCCGTCGGTCACATAGCCTTGCCATTGCTCAGAGAATTCTTCCATTATTTCCACACCGAACTTATGTCGAAAGTAGCCAGCATCAAGGTAACCACGCTTCAGTAACAAGATCATCTCTCGGACTAATTGCTGGTGCGTACTTGGTACAAATCCGCGTCCAAGAGGAAGTTTTCCAGCCTCGATGGTTGAGAGATATTTTTCTAGATCGGCAAGATTCTGATAATGAACTCCACTGGCATGGCCAAAACTTGCAATACCTGTCGCCAGCAAATCGGCTCCCTTCCAGAGGTTATCCCGGTAACTAAAGTTCACTTTGGTAGGATCTTTAACAACGGTGTAAGCACTGCTAACGGTGTAACCAGCTTTCTGAAATTCAGCGAATGCGTACTCAACCCAAGCACGCTTGGTTTCCCAATCAGCAACTGGACTTTCGATCTGATTACCGAGAATGTCTTTGCTGTAAACAGTATTGAACGGTAATTCCATTTGATAAATAGTGACGCTCTCTGGGGACAACTCCAGAGTTTTCTCAACGTTCATTTTCCAGTTGTCCCAAGTTTCACCGACCATACCTGAAATCAGGTCAATGTTGACGTTGGGGAAATCGGCGGCAGTAATCCATTCCCAAGCATTGAACACCTGCTTGGAAAGGTGTGCACGACCATTCTCTTCCAACAATTTGTCTGAAAAATTTTCTACGCCCAGACTCAATCTCGTCACACCCAGAACATCTCTCAACGTCTTTATTTTGGTCTCGCTTAGCGTCCCCGGCTCGCACTCAAAAGTGACTTCCTCAGCGCCGTCCCAAGTGATGTGTTCCCGCAAGCGGTCAGCGAGTTTTGTTAACTGCTTGGGTGACAGGAAGCTTGGTGTGCCACCGCCAAAATAAACAAACCGGAACGGTCGATCACCCATCACGGGCAATTGGCTTACAAGAGAAATTTCATTGCAAAGTGCATCGACGTACCTTTGCACCTCAGCAGCTTTGACGTCGGTAAAAACCTTGAAATAGCAAAATTTGCAACGTTTCCGACAAAACGGAATATGCAAATACAGCCCCAGTGGAGTCTGCTCGCTGGGTGGACGGTTCAGCGCTTCATGAACGGCAGGTAACTCATCACGGTTCCACTGACTGAACGGTGGATAATTCGAAATGAAGTAACTACCGACTTCAGTTTTTTTCTTGTCGCTTGAAGCGGAATCCATAAGGGGGAAGCCGATTGTTAGTTGAGGAAATGTCAGGTCAGTGGCTAAATCAGTTTAAATGTTTCCCGGCAGGCCACTACAGCCCCCGAGAGGATACGGTCGTCTTGGTCTTGCCGGTCACAACTGGGGCGGTACTATTTTGGCCTTTTTTGTCTCCGAAGCAGCGTACAACACCATCATCATCGGCAATGAATAGTTCTTGCCCAGCAATGGCGGGACCAGCCAAGAACGAACCGCGAATTTCATAACTCCATTTCTCCTCGGTTCCATTCTCGAGTCCAAGTCGAACCAATCTTCCATCGGTGGCAGCAATCCAGACATCTTTTCCGGCAATCACCGGCGAAGCATCAGCACGGCGTCGAAGTGTGTGTCTCCACTTCAATTTACCAGTGGCTGTAGAAATGGCGTCTACCTGTTTGTATTGACTACTCAAAACGATCAGATCAGCTGTAACAGCCGCGCTATTACGATATTCCTGCGGACGCTCTTCATCCATGTACTGCCAAAGCTCTTTGTGAGCTTTCCAATCGAATGCCAGCACAACTCCATCCATGATGGGTAGAAAAGCTTTGTTGCCAACGACGCAAGGCGTAGAACCAGTGGGGCCTCCCAATTCAAACGTTTTTCCCAATGCCTTGCCAGTCTTGAGATCAACAACGTGTAACTGGCCATCGCAACCTCCGAGAAAAGTACGATCGCCAGCGACTGTTGGGCTACAGCGAATCTGATCGTTCGCTTCGTACGTCCAAACCTTCGCTCCATCTTTTAGACGAAAACAATGCAGCTTGCCATCTCCGCTCGCTGCCAGGACATTCTCGCCGTGAAACGCAACGGAGCCTTGAATTTCTCCGTCGGTCGACTTTCGCCAATGCTCTTTCCCCGTAACCGCATCTAGTTTGTAAAGATTGCCATCGATATCGCCGATCAACAATTGCTCAGCTTTGACTGCAGGCGAGGCAAGAAAGCCGGTCTCGAAATCGACTTTCCAGATTTCCTTGCCAGTGTCGCGATCAATGGCATAAACTTTGCCCATCACGTCTGACACAAAAACTCTCTTCCCGACGACGACGGGGGTCGTCTCAATCGCCTCGTCAGCTTTGTATTCCCAGATCACCTGCAATTTTTCAGGTAACGTTTGCTCAGCATGACCTGTCGACTGCGAATCCCCCCGAGCGGTTGGCCAATTGAGCGTACTCGCACCATCCTCGGTCCGCGTCGGCAGAGCCGGAACCAACTGATTTTCTGCGTTAGCAGAAAGTGGACCCAAAAGAGGCGAGAAAGACAGCAGCAAGACTCCCACGCACTGAAATCCAGCACTCGGCCAGTTTTTAGGGGTTGTAACGAACATGCGGAACTTTTCGGAAGACGTTTCCAACTCAATCATCCTAAAAAATGGGGGGTATGCCAAAGTGTCTTGGGAATCAAAGGGTCTCAAAACCGATTACTCTTAAAAGACCCCCGCTCCCTCAAGGCTGCCGGTCTATTATAGGCTCTTGACTGCGGAGTCCACCGGCAAGGCGATGATTATTGGCTTCAACCTTGCCAACCATACTTTTGATCCTTTTTTCTTTTTCCTCTCGATAGTTTCCAACAGTCCATGATTTGCGTAACACTCGGTAGAGCCCGTCATAAACGGATGATTGCCGAACACAAGTTCCTCGCTGAGCAGGGGGCGGAACTGGTCGAATTGCGGCTCGATTACATCGGTCGCGCGATCAGCCTTTCCAGACTGATTGACAGCCGGCCTTGCCCCGTGGTTCTTACCGCTCGCCGACGGGATGACGGTGGACGGTGGATGAAAACTGAGCAGGAACGATTGATGCTGCTCCGTAGTGCGATCGCTGCAGGGGTTGAATACGTGGACATTGAGGCTGACATCGCCTCACAAATACCTCGGTACGGAAATACAAAACGAATCATCAGTTTCCACGACATGTCGGAAACCCCCGACAATCTTGAGGAATTGCACGCAGCGATGGCTGATGAAGATGCAGACATCGTCAAAATCGCAACGATGGCGAATTCCTTCGCTGACAACCTTCGCATGATCCAGCTTGTCAGAAATGCCAAGGTTCCCACCATTGGAATCTGCATGGGCGAAATTGGAGTAATCACTCGATTGTTGGCAAATCGGCTTGGTTCACCCTTCACCTATGCGACGTTCTCCGGAGGCCGAAAAATGGCACCCGGACAGCTCGACTGGAAAGAGATGAGAGACCTGTATCAGTATGACACAATCAATGAGGAAACTGAGTTCTTTGGAGTCGTAGCGGACCCAGTGGCACACAGTTACAGTCCGTTGATTCACAATCAGGCATTCACAGAAGAAAAACTGAATGCACGATACTTTCCTTTTCGTGTTCCAAAGAACGACTTATCCAATCTGGTCGATAGCTGCGCCGACCTGAACATCAGTGGTTTGAGCATTACCATTCCACACAAACAAGACGCAATCGAATTTTGCTCTCAGGCTGAATCCAGCGCTACCGGAATCGGGGCCGTCAACACCATGGTTTTCCAAAACCAGGACTGTCTGGGATACAACACGGATTACCGCGCTGCAATGGATTGCATTGAGGAAACTTTCCAAATCGACAAATCACAGGAACGACCAATGCAGGGACTCACTGCAATGGTACTGGGTGCGGGTGGCGTATCACGAGCCATTGCCTGGGGACTGAAACAACGGCATTGCGATGTCGTAATCAGCTCAAGAACTCATGAGAGAGCCCAAATTCTTGCAGCTGAAATTGGCTGCCGAACCATTGATTGGGATCAACGCCATGAACCTAAGATCAATTTGCTGGTCAATGGAACCCCGGTGGGAATGCACCCGGATATGGATTCATCACCTTACAACGCTTCTGCCATGAGCCAGTATCTGGCTGTCTTCGATACGGTGTACAACCCAGAAAATACACTTTTAATCAAACATGCCAAGCGAGCTAATTGCCGAATCATCACGGGCATCGACATGTTCGTAAGACAGGCTGCCTACCAGTACAAACTCTTCACAGGACTCGATGCCCCTATCACGGTGATGCGACAGACCATCAAGCAGGCCACCAACCCGGTGCAATTGAATTGAGCAATCGGGATCCAGAGTCACTGGTCAAACAAGGCGATGGCGTTCAACTGCGACAAGCTACGCCAACTGATGCTGAAGCTATCCACGTCTTGATGAGACCGTACGTGATGCAGCGTTTGCTTCTGGCCCGAACGGAAGCCGAAATCATCGAACTCACGCAACACGGGTTCGTTGCCTTCCAGCAAATGAAAGGTCAGCCTCAGAAACTGATCGGTTTTTCAGCCATCGAAATCTATGGGCCTAAACTGGCTGAGCTCCAATGCTTGGCAGTCGACACGGCTTTTCAGGGCAGTGGTGTGGGCCGACAACTCGTTGAAGCTTGCGTGAATCGAGCCCGCGAACTTAACGTGATGGAAATCCTCGCGATCAGTTCCTCCGAAGGATTTCTACAAAGCTGTGGATTCGACTATTCGCTACCAGACCAGAAAAAAGCCCTGTTTTGTCAACTGCGACCGCGGCCGACGGATGTTCCCAATAGCGATCCTGATAAATCGCAAATGTGACCGCCGGTCATCGTTGCCCCACCACAAGCGATAGTTATTACTTCATCACCTAGGTGATGCGATGAACCACCTTGTTAGAGGCGTGGCCTTTCATTGAATTCTTCGGCGTCTCCACTGCCAAGCTCATCTGTAGGCTCACCGGCATCGCTTTGAACCTCATTCAAATGAGCACACCCAGCCGCCTCCTCGATATCAGCTTCAGCATTCGCTTCACCGTGTTCCAATTTCAAAGCGGCTGCCTCACCCAACTCTGAGCCTTCGGCGGAATCTCCCTGATCAACCTCATGTTCGCCGGATGCAGAGTCACCCGAAATGTCTGGATCCCCCAGACTCAGATCATTATCGCTCGGAGATTCCCGCAGCCACAGTGGAATCATGCCAACCATGAACAACCAGAACAACATTATTCCGGGAGATGTATTTTCTGATGGCCACAACGGAAATTGCAAACCGGTTTCTGGATCGGCGGAATCGAGACGTCGCCAGAATACTATTTGAAAGGTCAGAGCAACTGGCATTGAAATTGCGAATCGCCCCAACGCATCACAGCGAAGGGGCAAAATGGGACGCATCCAGAAAGCCAGCACACCAGCCAGCACAATCACCGCAGGCGATGCTTGCCAGCCCACCAGCAGTGCCGGGATTGAAAGTATCACAATCAGGTCGATCAATCGGACCGTCGACTTTCCTAGAGGATCAAGCTTGGGGTCCGCTGTCGGACAAAATCCTTTTGCCAAATACCGGCCCAAAGCAGTTGCCGCTACCAACGCCGTGATCACTCGAATCATTGCATCGACATACCTGCCGCCAGGCCGCCAATCGTCACTCACTTCCATCTGCCACGGAACAACCATCAACTCTGGATAAACCAAAACAGGCACGACAGTGACTGCAAAGGCAAAGAAAGCGAGGTTTACAGGTAAGCGATTTCCATCCAAGCGAATCAAGCCAATTGCCCAGCACATGGTCAAACCTACAATGTGATAAATGAGCGTGATCAGAATGATAGGATCAAGTTCGGGCAACCAAAGTGGACCCCCGTAACCTTGATCCTGTCGCGGCAAACTGACTTGATACACTTCCGCAACGGCAACGGCTGTCAGTGATAGACCAACCACTGCTTCCACGATTGGATAACGTGGCGAGATAGGAAGACGGCATGTACGACAACGTCCCCGCAACGCCAACCAACCAAATACCGGAAAATTATCGCGCGCTTTCAACTGTGAAAGGCAACGTGGGCAATGAGAGCGACCGTTAATCGATTCACCCCGGGGCATCCGCCATGCAACCACATTCAAAAAGCTGCCAACAGATGATGCTACCCAGAACGACCAGACAATGATCACCACATCGACAATGCGAGGCAGATATAAATCTGCAGCTGATAAGTACGGAGTAGCCTGAGCCTGAAGATGAGCAACACCAACGATATAGCCAGTGCCAAGCAACAATATTGCTGCAATAGCGAACCAAAGGGGATAGCGGATGCGTTTAGGCCGGTTTCGCAATGCAGATCTCTCGGCGGTTTTCCAGGGCGAAGGCTGCCCTGTAACAATAACTTTCGATCAAAAAACTGCTGATCTTATGAAAACAACTCACTCACAACGAGCGGAAGCACCCATCATAGACAGTGGTCGGGCAAAGGATCTGAACTGGGCACACAAGCGAGCATCCTACAGCACACGACAAATATTTGTGATTGCAACGATCAAAAGTTAATTTGAAATCTTGTCGGTGTTCTGACCCAGCATTTCGGCACACATGCTTAAGCCAGCAGCTAGAATGGGGAACGGAAGTAGTCAGAGAGAACGACAAAACCATTGATGAATGCCCAGATCGGCATAACAACCCACCCTAACCGTTACAGGCTGCCCGCATTCGTGTCTACCAATTAGAATCCTTAATAAAGTTCTAACTGGTGATATCGCGAGAGCCCGTTCAGTCCAACCGATGTTCTTGAGGAACAGACGCCACAACCCGAGAATCGACCCGTTATCTTTGCCGAAAATTCAGTCCATGGACGAGGATGTGAAGGATTGTTACCAACATCACCGATATCTGATGGGGTGAGTTAGTCTGTCCAACAACACCCGCCCGTGTTCCAATTGCCCTGAACGAACTTACGAGACAACATGTCTGAGGCGATTGACGCCGACTGATCAAATACCTATGTCTGACCCTTCGCACATCCTCGTCGTGGACGATAGTCCAACACAAATCCAGCAAATTCAATTTTTGCTTGAGAGAGAGGGTTTCGTCGTCCAATCCGCGATGGATGGAATTCAAGCAATTGCTTCCATCAAAGCGAACACGCCACTGCTGGTCGTGACTGATTTACAAATGCCCGAAATGAATGGCTTGGAATTGGTTGCCTCCGTCAAAGAGACAATGCCATCGCTTCCCGTCATCCTCACCACAAGCCAGGGCAGCGAAGAAATCGCAAGCCAAGCATTAAAGGCTGGGGCAGCAAGCTACGTTCCCAAGCGAGAACTTAGCGAAACCCTGATTCCTGTGCTGCAGCAAGTATTAGCAGTAAATAAAGCAGCGAAAGCAGTTCCTCAGGTTGCCCAGAATGCCGTAGAAAGCAACATCACACTGGAAGTCACGAACGACGAAGCTCAAATTCCAGATATCATTTCGCGGCTGGAACTGCCGATGGTCGAACTCGATCTGTTCGATGAAGGCGAAAGAATGCAGATCGCCATGGCTTTGGATGAAGCACTCTTAAATGCAATGATTCACGGGAATCTGGAGGTTTCATCCGAGCTGCGACAAAGTGATAACGGCACGCCTTACGTCAACCTGATCGCGGAACGCAAAGAACAAGCTCCCTATCGTGACCGAAAAGTCACTGTCAAGCTGGAAGCAACCAGCGAACGAATCATCTTCACCATCCGCGATGATGGACCAGGCTTTGATGCCGCAGCATTGCGTGATCCCACGGACCCAGAAAACCTCGAGCGTGCTGGGGGCCGCGGCTTGTTACTGATCAATGCCTTCATGGATGAAGTGAGCCATAATGAGATTGGGAACGAAATTCGCATGGTTAAACGGAAGGCAACCGGCGATGGCGAAGAATCTGATGACACCGATGAGTGACCCTCGACGTCAATGATGTCAATTCTCTGCAGTGGGTACCTGAAGCTGAATCCGTGACTCTCAACAAACGGCAGCCGGACACAGGAAACTCCTAACGGCAAACACCGCCCTCATTTCCCATCAAATGACCGTCTGTTGCAACACACGGTGGTTGCTCAGCCAGGTGACAGCTCATCGGATTACCTTACCGGCTACCCCTGTCGGTACACTTCTCGGGTTGACTGGAAAGTACTGAATCTCACCTGTGACTGGTCGGACCTTGTCATGAGTTTCATACGGCCACAATAACCGAACACGCGAATTCAATTCTTGGAGAAGAAAGGTATTTGGTTGCTCTATGGACTCCGCCCGAATCAGCTGGGCTTCCGAACATTCAAGAGCAAGCCTGAAACTCCTAAGCTTGAGTGTCGTGCTTTCAAAAATTGAGTCCATTGACACGCTCAAAATACTGCTCACACGATCTGAATGACTGATGGCGATTCCTTCCATACGACATACACACGCAAATGACCATTCGGTTCGTGAGGATGGCGACTATGTTCTTTACTGGATGACAGCCTTTCGACGGCTCAACCACAACTTTGCCTTGCAACACGCGGTTGACCGGGCTCGGCAATTTGGCAAGCCGCTGATTGTCTTTGAGCCCCTGCGTCTCCGATATCGTTGGGCGAGTGATCGGCTGCACCGATTCGTGATTGAGGGTATGAAAGACAATGATAAGTCGTTCGCTAAGCAAGCCGTAACCTACTTTCCGTTCGTCGAAACTGAACCTGGCACAGCTTCGCGTCTGTTACATGAGTTGGCGACAAGAGCATGCACGATCGTGACTGACGAGTACCCCTGTTTTTTTCATCCTACGATGATTCGTGTGGCACGAAATCGTTTGCCGGCGCGACTTGAACTTGTGGACAGCAATGGTGTGATACCACTTCGCACACCCGAACGCACTTTTACTGTCGCCCACAGTTATCGACGCTGGATGCAGAAAAACATTATGGACAATCTGCTGGAGATACCAAAGGAAGATCCACTCAAGGGAGTCAAACTTCCGCGACTGGATTCGTTACCGAAACAGTTTTTAAAAAAATGGGTATCAACCGATTTGAGTTACTTTTTGGATGGTGATGGATTACAGAATCTTCCCATTGACCATGAGGTCAAAATCAGTAGCAGCGTTACCGGTGGTTCGGTAGACGCCAAAGCACGACTGGATCAGTTTTTGAATCGGAATTTATCAGCATACGGTACAGACCGAAATCATCCGGATGAACATGTCACAACTGGCCTAAGTCCGCACCTTCATTTTGGCCATATCTCAGCACACGAAATCGTTCAGAAATTGCTCGACAAGGAAAGCTGGACGCCAGATAAAGCATCGGCAGCCAATGGAAAAAATCATGGGTTTTGGAATACCAGTGAACCGGCTGAAGCGTTTCTTGATCAAGTGCTAACGTGGCGTGAAATGGGCTTCAATCTCAGCTTCAGACAGCCCCACAATTATGACAAGTTTGAATCTTTGCCAAACTGGGCCCAAATAACGCTCCACGAACACACCAAAGACAAACGGCCCTACGTTTACACCTTGAAGGAATTTGAACAGGCCCAAACAGCAGACCCTATTTGGAACGCTGCTCAGCGTGAGCTCGTGGAAACCGGTGTGATGCACAACTACATGCGGATGCTATGGGGTAAAAAGATCCTTCACTGGACAGATTCGCCACATCAGGCACTCTCGATCATGATCGAGTTGAACAACAAATACGGCCTCGATGGACGGGATCCCAACTCGTACAACGGAATATTTTGGGTTTTGGGGCGTTACGACCGAGCTTGGGGTCCAAAACGCCCCATTTTTGGCAGTGTGAGATACATGACCAGTGAATCGGCGAGCAAGAAACTTCGTTTAAAAAAGTACGTCAATCGCTTCGGACCGAGCTGACTGGCCGGATTCCCAGAATGGGGCAAAACCGACCCAACGAGAGCCCGCTGGGCCATTCAGGCAAAAAATTTGGCTTGGAACGCCAGTCTGAAGCCGTTTTCATGCTGAATCGGGCCGAAAGGCCTTGCCCAGCAAGGCGACGCTCGATAAATTCCTCGATTCCCCGCACTACGGCAGTTGGTCGTATTCGGCGGTTTTCGATTTCGATCCATTCAAACCATAAGTCAATTCCGTGGTGGCTCAACCAACAACCATGGCCAAAACAGGCCAAGTCGAACAGCAGTGGTATGTCGTCGACGCATCCGACGAGATCCTCGGTCGACTGGCAAGTGATATCGCTGTCGTCCTAATGGGCAAACATCGCCCCATTTACACTCCGCACGTTGATTGTGGCGACTTTGTGATCGTCCTGAATGCGGAAAAAGTCGGAATGACCGGCAAGAAAATGGATGACCGCCACTACACTTGGTACACCGGATACCCAGGGCTTCGTCTCGAGAGTTACGGTGATCGCAAAGAGCGTAAGCCAGAGGATTTGATCTACCACGCCGTGCGTCGGATGCTCCCGAAGAACAAGCTGGCGTATCAGATGATCAAAAAACTGAAGATCTACACGGGTCCAGATCACCCACACACAGCACAACAGCCAGAAACACTCCAGCGTACTGGCAAGAAGATCTCGTAACTCGAGATGCTTGTTAGACACACTCCCCACAACACACTCTTAATTAGCATTTGAACCTATGGTCGCCGTCAAAAAGGACAAGATTTCCGGAGACGCACTCGGCACAGGCCGACGAAAAAGTAGCGTAGCTCGCGTTCGTATACGCCCTGGAAATGGAACGATCACTGTCAACAGCAAGCCCATGGCGGATTATTTCGTCAACGACCAGCATCAGGCTGCCATCGTTGCGACATTGTCAGCGGTTGAGAAATCTGATCAGGTTGATGTTTTGGTTCGCGTTTCAGGCGGCGGCATGACCGGCCAAAGCGGGGCGGTTCGAATGGGTCTGGCACGTGCACTGGTGAGTCTCGACGAAGCATTGCATGAACCACTTCGTGAAGGCGGGTTCCTGACTCGTGATTCGCGTATGAAAGAACGTAAAAAGCCAGGTCTTCGAGGTGCTCGTCGCGGCGTCCAGTTCAGCAAACGATAATTCGTTTGTGTTTTCCTGATCGCCTCGCTGAGATGCTTGAGCCCATGGCTGTAGAGGACATGAATATGTCACCTCTCGGGGGGTGGCATGGAAAAAATGTCCCGCACCATCGTGCGGGCAGCGCATATTGTGCTCACTGTTGAACTTGTGGCTCGCGCTTGACCATTCCGATGTGAACAGTGTCAGTGCCACTCTCTCGAACATCGATACAACGATGAGCAGGTGATTCCGTTTCACCTTCGAGAGCGATTCCTGATTTGAGGTTTGGTTTTGGGAAATAAAGAAGAGGCCTTCGAAGTCGAAGGAACCGTCACACAAGCATTGGCAAATACTCGATTTCGTGTGCAACTGGAAACAGGCAGCGAAGTCATGGCACACGTCGCCGGCCGAATGCGAAAACACTTCATCCGAATTGTTCCCGGCGACAAAGTCCGGGTAGAACTTTCGCCCTACGATCTCACCAAGGGTCGTATCGTCTATCGAGAAAGATAGAAGAGCAGCCCCTGCTGAAGAGGGAGTTCTAGTAGAACCGGACGACAAAAATGGCTGAATTCAGCCAAACAGCGGTCGACATCCAAATTCAGTCGATCCGTACATGCGGTCTTTATATTAAGTTTAGATCTGGTTTGGTTTCATGCGCCCCGATTTGGAGTGTTTGCCGCCAAGTCAAAGTTGTCTTTTTTCAAAGAGGCCCGAAACCGTCTCGGCGGTTTATGGGTACATACGAGTAGCCGAGCATGCGACAGCGAACGTTGATTTTTGTTCGTTTTGATTGCAAATAACGTTTCGGCAGTACAAAATCCCGATCAGTCAAATTTCAATACCCCGGCGGGGTGCTCGGTCCCGCCAGTCACTGCTTCCCAGAGGAAGGTTTTTACAATGGTGTTCTCGAATCGTATGATTCGCCGTGGCTTTTTGGCCTCCGCGATGGCCCTGGGTCTCCTCCTTTCAGCTCCCAGCTCCTGGTTGCCTCAGGCATCCGCTCAGGACAGCGATACCGCATCCAATGAGCCAGTCCTTGTCGTGACCCTCGGGTCAGTTAACAAATTGACGCAAGATATCAATTACGTCACCGGAGTCGCCGGTCAGGCACAAGCTGGTGGAATGTTCGGTCTGCTTGCAGGCACGTTCACACAGGGATTGGATACCACCCGACCAATCGGAGTGGTCGTTTCCATGGTCGATGGGATGCCACAGCCACTCGCACTGCTGCCCACCAGTGACATTAAAACAGTACTCAGCCGTTTAGAGGCGCAAACAGGCCCCTACGATGAGGAAAAAGATGGCACACTCCGGATCATCGTCGGTGCAAACGTGGTTCACATTCAACAGAAAGGTGACTGGGCGGTCATGGGTACGGCTAAAGACGTACTAGCCCTAGCCCCAAAAGATCCTAGCGCACTCTTTGAGGGCATGGGAAACAAATACGACATCGCCGTCCGAATGAAAATGCAGCAAATCCCCGCTGAGACACGTGGCATGCTGACAACTCAACTCAAGATGGGCTTCGAGCAGGCAATGGCACTGCAAAACGGTCCGGATGCTGAAGCAAGCCGTGAGACTGCTGAGAACGCGATCGAGCAGCTTGAGCAACTCATTGAAGACACTGATCAATTGCAGTTTGGATTCAACATCGATCAAGCCAAGCAGAAAATAACCATTGGTGGTAGTTACACCGCCGTTGCGGGTAGCAAGCTGGCAACGATGTATGACGGCACAAAAGCGATTCCATCGCAATTCGCCTCAGTGATTCGCGAAGATGCCGCAGCTTTCCTTCACCAAGCTGCTTCGATCACTCCAGAGGCAGTCAAAGATACGAAGGCGAGTATGGAAACATCGTTGGCCGCCGTTCGCTCAGCTTTGGATAGCCAAGACGGACTCACCGACAGTCAACGTGACGACATCAATGCTCTGGTAGATCGGGTCATTGAGCTTTCTGTCGATTCCGCGTCAGAAGGAAAAAGCGATCTCGGCGTCTTGCTGTTGGCAGATGAAGATGGCTTTAAGTTCGTGTTCGGTGCTTTCGTCGCTGACGGGAACGAAGTTGCCAGTATCGCCAAAGAGGTTGCAGCCAAAGTTGAAAATGAGCCCGGTGCACCCGATTTCAAGTTCGACATCGGCAAGTACAACGGCGTGACCATGCACTTGGTTGAAGCTGATATCCCAGACTCGCAGGACGAGGCCCGTCGCATGTTCGGCGACAAACTGCGTGTCCATATCGGTACGGGCAAACAGTCCATGTACTTGGCATTTGGCAAAGACAGTGACAACTTGATGAAGGAGTTGATCGACTCCGGTCAAAAGAAAACCGCTGCCGATCGTCCTGTCGCTCAAATGCGAATGACCATGATGCCCATGCTGAAGTATGCCCAGTCGATCGAATCCAACGACGCCTTGTCTGCCATGATTGATGCCCTGACACGGTCACCGGATGGCGGCGAGATGAGCATCGTTGCTGAATCAATCAAGAACGGTCAAAAGTTCTCATTTGACATCGGCGAAGGTATCCTGCAAGCAATCGGTGCCGCTGTGCAACAGACTCAGCAGGCTTTACCAGCCGGTCAATTCTAAACAGCCATATCCAACGTAAATCATTCTTGGAAATGCAACGTTCATAATTATCGAGAAGACCGTCGGAGACCTAACCGGCGGTCTTTTCTATTGTTAGAGATAAGTAGCTATACGGAAAGGATTTGCACACTGTGAACCCAAGGCAAAAAAAGAAAGTTTTCGCGATTTGCTTTGTCGTCGGAATGGTTGGTGGGTATTACTACTACCAATCGCTCGATCGCACATCAAAGGACATTGCAAATGCATCACCAACAGTTACTAAAGAAGCAACAAATGTTGCTGTAACGATGGCTGATGTGCTCGATATGGCAAAGTCGGCAAGAGCACATCTTTCGACGACACTGGATGACTACACCGCTCGGTTCGTCAAGCAGGAACGTGACGCCAACGGAACTCTAGCTCCAGAATCCGAAATACGGATGAAAGTGCAAACACGGTGTCGCAATGAAAGCAACGATGCTCCCTTGCGAGTATATCTTGCATTCAATGGACCTCAGAATCTGAAAGGACGTGAGGTGATTTGGGGTGCTGATCTCTTTGACGGCACCATGGCTGTCCACGAAGTTGGCCTGCTGCTCGGACTGAAGACCCTGTGGCTAGATCCAACCGGCTTTCTCGCCATGCAGGGACAACGATATCCCGTTAGCGAAATCGGAATAATGAAACTGATCGACAAACTGATCGAACGCGGAGAAAAGGACCGAAACAACCCTGACGTTAGCGTAGAAATCATCGCTGACCAGAAACTGGATGATACCCTGACCCAAGTGATTCAAATCCGACGAAGCAAGCCATCAAACCAGGAAGACGACTTCTCCTTGGCAGAAATCACCCTTGACCCAGAGCGGCAATTGATCCTTGGCTATCGCGCCTTTGGCTGGCCTGATGAACCAGAAGGCGAGCCAGTCCTGCTTGAGTCGTACACGTACCACGATGTGAAAACCAACGTTGGTCTTACCGAAGCAGATTTTGATCCGAAGAATCCAGCATATAATTTCCCCTCGTTTTAGCTGTTTCCCAAACTGCTAGCGACAAAGCAACGCGAATCGCGAACGGTTACGCTTCAAGCACCCCCATCAATACGTACCACCACTGCCTTACACAGGACTTTGCCAAACGAACAGGCTTAGCTTGTGAATTATGCCAGGCACCTGCTCGAACAACCTTTGCAAATTTCACATAAAGATCTGAATACCAATGACACCTAACCACTATCAGCAGATCCTCACGATTTTCACCGCTGCACTGGTCTCTTCTTCGTTTGCATTCGCTGACGATTTTCCACAATGGCGCGGCATGAATCGTGATGGAATATTGAACGAAACCAACCTGCTGGAGGAACTACCAGAAGGCGAGCTTCCAAGAAAATGGTCCGTTTCTGTTGGGTCAGGTTACAGTGGGCCAACCGTGGCGAAAGGCAGAGTCTACTTAACCGATCGTGGCATCGGCGAATCGGACAATAAAGTCGAACGCATCCTTTGTTTCGATGCAGAAAATGGCAAGGAAGTGTGGGAACACACCTACGAGGTCACCTACAACAACGCCGAATACAACATCGGCTACAAAGCCGGGCCACGAGCAGCTGTGACGGTTCATGAGGGCAAGGCATTGTCAGTTGGCGCTGCAGGTGATTTGAAGTGCCTCGATGCATCCACCGGGGACGTGATTTGGGAACACCAACTGGCGAGTGAATACAAGGTAAAGATGCCAATCTGGGGCATCACCGCCGCACCGCTGGTTTACAAAGACCTTGTCATTCAAATTGCTGCTGGATCAGCCGGCGCGTGTGTGGTCGCTTTTGATTTACAGACTGGCAAGGAAAAGTGGCGAGCTATTGATGAACTAGCCGGCTACAGCGCGCCAATCATGATCCGTCAGGGCCGACAGGATGTCGCCGTATGCTGGACTGGCGAGAGCGTGACCGGCTTGGATCCCAAAACCGGTCAAACGTTGTGGCGATTGCCCATGAAATCCAGAAACATGCCGATCGGTGTCGCGACGCCAGTCGCCTCAGGCAAATATCTCTTCGTCTCGTCATTTTACGATGGCTCGCTGTTAATCGAATTAAATCTTGAAAAACCCGAGGTCAAACAGGTCTGGCGACGAATTGGCACGAGCGAGAAAAACACTGATTCACTTCACTGTATGATCAGCACCCCCCTGATCAAAGGGGAACACATCTATGGTGTAGACAGCTACGGTGAACTGCGGTGTCTGGATCTGAACACAGGTGACCGCATCTGGGAAAACACGACCGCCGTCCCGAGAGCGAGGTGGGCCACCATTCACACCATGCGTGACGGAGACCGTGAAATCATGTTGAATGACCAGGGCGAGTTGATTTTTGCGAAGCTGACCCCAGAAGGATACGAAGAGTATTCCAGGACAAAGCTGCTTGCCCCCACACTTAGGCAACTTCCAAGGCGAAATGGCGTTACATGGGCACACCCAGCAATCGCAAACGGAGTTATCTTCGCCCGAAGTGATAGCGAATTGGTTGCAGCTCCCTTGGCCAAATAAAAATGAAAATCACTTCACGCCTCAGTTGCACGATATTCACGCTGCTGTGTTACCAGCTGACGTTCGCTATTGATCAAGCAACTGGAGAAAGCCCAGACATCGTCATGATCGCTATCGATGACCTGCGTCCGATGCTTGGGTGCTATGGTGATCGAAAAATCAAAAGTCCCAATATCGATTCACTGGCGAAGCGTGGAGTTGTCTTTGAACGTGCGTATTGTCAATACGCAAAATGTGGAACATCGCGTATGTCGCTCATGACGGGTCTCAGACCTGACTCCATTGGGATCTTTAGCAACAAGGCTGCGGACGCTGCTAAGTTCCGAGCAAATCATCCTGAAATAGACTCGATCGCCCGTTGGTTGAAAAAGTCCGGCTACCACACTCAGAGCTTCGGCAAAATTTATCACGATGGATGGGACAATCGGAATGATTGGTCCACCGATTCGCTTCCCGGACGCGATCGTGAAATGCTTGAGATCACCGACACTGAAAATATCAAAGCGCCAACGATCATTGCAGAGCGACTGAACTGCCCCGTTCTTCAAGCACCTGATGTACCAGATGAACATTTGTTTGCAGGTCGCATGACATCCAAGGTCATCGATACACTCGATCACTTCGAAAATTCCAACCCACTCTTCCTCGCAGTTGGTTTCCGACGCCCGCACCTGCCATTTGTTGCACCAAAAACCTACTTTGACCGGTATCAGATAGACGACTCATGGCTCGCTTCCAACCAGTGTCCCAACACAACCATACCAATCATGTCCTGGTTCAATTCAGATGGATACATTGGATCGGCGCGAAAAGTGGGTCTCACCATGCCGTTGCAGCCAGACTACGATCAGGCAAAGGATTGGAATGGCTATGAGATGCGAAGTTATCAGGGCGTCCCCAAGCAAGGTCCGATCCCCCACGCAACCCAAGTCAATCTGATCCACGCTTACGCAGCATGCATCAGTTATGTCGATGCTCAGATTGGTCGCATTCTGGAACACCTTCGTCATTCACCACGTTTCAAAAATGCAATCATCGTTTTGTGGTCCGACCATGGTTGGCATCTGGGCGAGCACTCGACTTGGGGAAAAATGACCAATTTCGAGATAGCCACTCGAGTCCCACTTATCATTTCAGCGCCCGAGTTTAAACCAAGTCGCACTGATTACATCGCGGAGTTAGTCGACCTCTATCCGACACTATGTGATCTTGCTGAAGTCCAAAAACCAAAACACCTTGAAGGCAACAGCCTACTTAACGCACTACAGTCAGAGAATTCGTCGCCACAGTCAGCGGCACCATCAATGGCGTTGAGTCAGTACACCCGCTTCCGTGACAGATACATGGGTCGTGCGATTCGCACTCCAAACTATCGATACGTTGCATGGTTCGATCAACGCGATAACAGTATTGTCGGACGTGAACTTTACGATCATCGAGTTGACTCTGACGAAAACGACAACCTAGCTTCGATGAAAGAACATGCGGCAACGGTCGCAAATTTCGACAAGCAAGTGCAACGTCTCTTCGGGTTACCCCTAATTGTGCCATGATTCCAATGTCGACGCCTGGACCTTCCAGTCGAGTCGCTAGAATATGCACTCACATTCTTGACTACCCTTTCTTAAAACAGCTGAATTCATGCCACACATTGGACCCATGATCGCCGCCTCCGCTAAACTGGGGCTTGGCTACGCAGAGCGTTTACTCAAGGACATCCCTGCCGATAGATTTGCACGCTTTGCTCAGGTGCAGGAAACCATCATTGAGTCCAATCATCCTGCTTTCATTTACGGACACCTTAGCCTTTATGCTTCCCGTGTAATCGCTGAACTCGGGGGTGACTCCTCAGCTTACGAGCCTTCCGCCGAATACGACAAAGTGTTTTCCAAAGATGCTGTCTGCGTGGATGATCCCGACAACTCCATTTACCCGGCGATGGACGAAGTAACGGCACATCTTTTCAAAAATTATCAAGCAGCTATCGTTGCACTTGAACAAGCAGACGATTCAATCTTCCAGCAACCCAATCCCAATGAAGCGATGCGAGGAAAATTCGCGACGATTGGTGCCATGCATGGCTTTTATGTTGGTGGACATTTCATGATGCACATGGGACAACTCAGTGCATGGCGACGAATGGCAGGCCTAGGCCCCGCCTGATTGGAATCCATGCACATTGGGATTTCATCCACCGAAACTTGGCATGGCATGGAACCCGTCTCCCAAGCTTGCCGACCAAGAGTGATAGAGACAGTTTAAGTTACCTACGCCAAAACGCAGTTACACTCTGGCGTATTATCAACTGGTTCGCTGTACCCTCAGTACTCTGCTGCCATTCCCAAAAGTTGCATTTGAGGCAGGCAGGCGATTTTTCCAATGTATACTCGGTAGCCACAATTGGGTTCCCATGCTGAGCAGTGGTCCTTGCTTCTGGTAAAGGCAAGTAAGCGTCTTATGCGAATTCATGGCCTGAGCTAAAGTCCTTCGAATTCGATTTCAAACCGACCATTTCACCTGAATGAATCTCACATGCGTGACTGGACACCAATCTCATGGCAGAACAAAACGGCAGCTCAGCAACCGCAGTACAACAACCAAGGTGAACTCGATACCATCGTCAGTGAAATTTCAGAACGCCCTCCACTGGTCACCAGCTGGGAAGTTGAAAGGCTCAAAAGTCAATTGGCTCTTGCAGCAAATGGAAAAGCTTTCCTGCTGCAGGGTGGTGACTGCAATGAAAGCTTTGATGCATGCCGTGCTGATCCCATCGCCAAAAAACTGAAGGTGTTGCTGCAGATGAGCTTGGTTCTTGTCTATGGGATGAACAAGCCGGTTATTCGTGTTGGTCGTATCGCAGGGCAATATGCAAAGCCAAGATCCAGCAGCACTGAAACACGCGATGGAACAACTCTGCCATCTTACCGTGGTGACTGCGTAAATCGGATTCCTTTTACGGCAGAGGACAGACAAAATCGCCCAGAATTACTGCTTGACGCTTACAGTCGATCAGCCCAAACCTTGAATTACTTGAGAGCACTTACGGAGGGCGGATTCGCCGATATCCATCACCCTGAGAATTGGGAACTTGACTTCGTAACCCAATCCAAAAAATCTCAGCAGTATCACCAGATCGTGAGTGGAATCAGTGACTCACTGCGATTCATTGAAACCATCGGTGGAGTGGCCAGTTCCGACCTGTCCCGCGTCGATTTCTATACATCACACGAAGCGTTGTTGCTTCCCTATGAGCAGTCGCTGACCCGCAGGGCGATCAACGGCACTGGCTGGTACAACTTGGGCACGCACTATCCATGGATAGGTGATCGAACGCGCGACCTAGATGGTGCCCACATCGAGTACTTTCGTGGCATCGAAAACCCAATCGGACTAAAAGTTGGTCCCACCGCCGCACCTAAGGAGTTGATCAAACTGATTGAGGTGTTGAATCCTGGGCGACAACATGGGCGTCTGACGCTGATCTGTCGCTTCGGTGCTGAGAAGATTCGCGACTGTTTGAAACCATTGATAGATGCTGTACAAGAAGCCAAGCACCCAGTGCTTTGGTCAATCGACCCCATGCATGGCAATACGATTACGACAGATCATGGAATCAAGACACGCCATTTTGATCAGATTTTGAGTGAAGTACGTGACTCTTTTTCTATTCACCAACAACAAGGCACGATTGTCGGTGGAATCCACTTGGAATTGACTGGCCATAACGTAACCGAATGCATTGGTGGAACCGGTGGTCTGCAATCAACGGATTTGGAACGAGCCTATGAAAGTAATGTGGATCCAAGACTTAATTATGAACAAGCGATGGAAATCGCGTTTCTGATTGCGGGTCAAGCTAGAAAATCAAATTGATGCTGCACGCACCATTCTCCAGCCAAAGCCACGGCTGGGCGGTCCTTCCACAATCCCCAAAAATCCAATGCCTCACCTGCGGCGAGCTGATCACAACCCTCCCTGCCCTGCAGTCTCAACCATCAAGACACCCATCCACACCGCGGTTTCACTCGCAGTGTTGAATTTGGCGGAAGGTGAGGTCGTGAGTTTCGGTGACATTGCAAAGCAAGCGGGTCACCGCGGGGCTGCCCGCGCTGCGGGCGCTGTTCTGGCCAAATCTGGCGACTCCCTGCCTTGGTGGCGCGTCGTTTATTCCGATGGGCACCTGCCACCATGCAACCCCAGCCTGCAAGCTGAACGATTGGTCGCCGAAGGTGTTCGAATGCGTGGCTTTCGAGTCATCTCATCGCCTGCGGGCCGTTTTCTATCTCCATCATCCCGAGGTGATCAATAATCCATCATGGAATGATTCAATAGTGGCTCAAGTTCCCGGCAGTTCCGGCTAAAATACGTGAGCGCACCAAAGCAAAAATTCGTCGACAAGACACACACACGTACCCGACACGCTCGCAAGCAGCACCGCATGAAAACAATGACCAAAATGCAGGCAATCTACCTGCTATCAATGATCGCAATCTGCGGCCTGACCACCTCGGCAGCCGAACGCCCCAACATCCTGTTCATCATGTCTGATGACCATACCGCGCAAGCCGTGGGTGCCTACGCGACACTGCTCAAAGATCTCGATCCAACCCCCAATATCGACCAGATAGCTGCCGAGGGAATCTGCTTTGAGAATGCGTTTTGTACTAATGCGATCTGCACCCCATCGAGAGCTTGCATCATCACTGGTCAGTACAACCACATCAATGGTGTCTTTGATCTCGGCGGGCGGATTGAAAAAGACAAACAAACACTCCCCAAATTGATGCGATCCGCCGGTTATCAAACCGCAATGATTGGCAAATGGCATCTCAAAGTTGAACCAAACTTCGACTACTACAAAGTTTTGCCCGGCCAAGGCAAATACTTCAATACAGAATTTCGGATCCAAGGGGACAAGAAGTGGCCAAAAAACGTCATCAAGTATCCCGGCTCGCACTCCTCTGATGTGATCACCGATGCCACTCTCGACTGGTTCAAGAATCATCGTGATGCCGACAAACCATTTTTTGTCTGCCACCAGTTCAAAGCACCACACGACTACTTTGAGAGCCACCCACGATACGACAGTTACTTGGCCGACATTGACATCCCGGAACCTGAATCGTTGTGGTCCAAACCCGATACATGGGGTTCACTCGCAACCCGTGGATACAAAGACGAACTAGTTCCCCACATTGGTACTTCCATCGGTCGCCGAAATCCAAGGCGGTCCTATGCTGCGGATCTTCCGCTCAAATTCCCAAATGAATTCAAGTGGGACTACCGCGACCCCCAACTATCCGACGATCAGGTTAAGCGTCTCTCCTACCAAGCCTATTTAAAAAAGTATCTTCGATGTGTCAAAGGCGTCGACGATAACATGAAGCGTCTCATGGACTATCTCAAGGCAGAAAATCTCTATGACAATACGCTCATCATCTACACCGGCGATCAGGGTTTTTGGCTTGGCGAAAAAGATTACCAAGACAAACGCTGGGCATATGACGAATCCGAGCGCATGCCATTCATTGTCCGATACCCAAAGGCAATTCCTCAAGGAGTACGAAGTAATGCAATCATCGAAAACATTGACTACCCAGCCTTAATGCTTGATTACGCTGGTGTTCAAATCCCAACTGAAATGCAGGGACGTTCGTTCCGGAAAATCTGTGAAACCGGCAAAGAACCAAACGACTGGAAGCAGGCCACTTACTACCGATACTGGATGCACATGGCACACCATGACAATCCGGGTGAAATGGCGATCCGCACCAAGACCCACAAACTCATTTACTTTTATGGTTGTAATTATCAAGGGAATTCCCTGACTCCCCCAGCGTGGGAATTGTACGACCTGAACACGGATCCACACGAACTAAACAATATCTATGACGACCCTGACTACAAAGTTGTACGCGATCACCTGAAATCACTGTTTGCAAAACTACGTCTCGAGATCGGGGATGACGGCTCACACTACCCTGAATGCGAAAAAATTGTTCAGGAGTTCTGGGACTACGATCAAGCAGACCGAGACAAAGCAATCAAGATCTCGCGAGCTTTTCTGAAGAAGCGTGAATCCGAGTTGGAAAGCATGAAGGAAAAGCGAAAGTAGTTTTCAAAAAGAGCCCCACGTCTTCGTTGCCAGCCTACAGGGGCTGAAAACCGTGCTCCGGAGGGGAAATTACAGGTCAGATCGAAAATGGCCCATCCCGATAAACGGATGAATGAGATGATTCTCTGAGTCACCCGACCCATCCTATCCGCCTGTCTGGTAGACATGAAAAGCCAACTGATGGCAATTCCCTGTTGGTCAACTGTCTAATTCACTACGATTTGTTGGTATCGCACGTTCGCAGCCAATCCATTTTCAACGAGCTCAACGAATGAAACACATTCGGAACTTTTGCATCATCGCACACATTGACCACGGCAAGTCGACTTTGGCTGACCGGCTGATACAAGCGTGTGGTGGCGTGACGCAGCGCGAGTTCCAGGATCAGATGCTGGACTCCATGGATATCGAAAGAGAGCGTGGCATCACGATCAAGAGCAATACTGTTTCTCTTTCCTACACTGCGAAAGATGGCGAAGAGTATCTATTAAATCTCATCGACACCCCAGGGCATGTCGATTTTTCCCACGAAGTCCGGCGATCGCTAATGGCTTGCGAAGGTGCTTTGATGGTCGTTGACGCATCGCAGGGTGTTGAAGCGCAAACGGTAGCCAATCTATACCTTGCTCTGGAATATGATTTGGATTTGCTTGCGATCATCAACAAAATTGACCTGCCAGCGGCAGACGTTGACCGTGTGCGCGAAGAAATCGACGCCGATCTTGGTTTGGATCCGTTTGAAGCGATTCCTGTCTCTGCAAAAACAGGCGAAGGCATTCAGGACGTTCTGGAAGGCATTGTCACCCAGTTGCCCTGTCCGTCGGGAGATCCTGACGCCCCACTGAAAGCACTCGTTTTCGATGCCCACTTTGACAAATACCGCGGCGTGATTCTGCAATGCCGAGTTGTGCAGGGCACACTTAAGCCACGTCAGTCCATTCACTTCATGCACTCAGGCCGTGATTACAAGGTGGACGAACTGGGTTACAACCAATTCAAGCTCAATCCCAAAGAACAATTGAGTGTTGGAGAAGTTGGTTACATCGTTGCGGGCGTGAAGAGCGTTCAGGACATTGAGATTGGTGACACAATCACGGCGTTGGATCGCCAAGCTGATGAACCGATCCCTGGATATCAGGAAGCTCGTCAGGTCGTCTTTTCGTCGGTGTATCCAATGAGCACTGATGAGTATCAGGATTTAACCAAAGCCCTCGACAAGCTTGCCATTAACGACGCCGCCCTGACCTATGAAAAAGACAGCTCCGCTGCACTCGGTTTCGGCTTCCGGTGTGGGTTCCTCGGCTTATTGCATCTGGATGTCATTCAGGAACGCCTGCAACGCGAATTTGACATCGGACTTGTCATTTCTGCACCTTCGGTGAAATACAAGCTGAACCTGAAAGATGGCACCACCATCGATGTCGACAATCCAAGCTACTGGCCTGATCCCACTAACATTGACTCGGCCTCTGAACCGTACATTAAAGCTTCCATTCTGACGCCCGAGGATTATGTCGGCCCGGTCATGGAGCTTTGCCGAGAACATCGCTCCGAAAGCCAAACGATGAATTACCTGTCGGCAGGCAGGGTTGAAGTGACCAGCGAGATGCCTTTGGGGGAAGTGCTGTTTGACTTTTATGGCAAACTCAAAATGATCACACGGGGTTACGGTTCCTTCGATTACGTCCCGATCGAATACCGTTCCACAGATGTTGTCAAAGTAGATATTCTCGTCAACAAAGAGCCGATTGATGCACTGGCCTACCTGGTCCACCGAGAAAAAGCACGTGCACGAGCTTTGCACTACTGTGAACAACTGGCAGAAGCGATTCCGAGACACCAATTCAAGATCCCAATTCAAGGGGCGATTGGGGGCACCATCATCGCACGCGCAACCATCCAACCCTATCGCAAGGATGTCACTGCAAAACTGTACGGTGGTGATGTAACACGAAAGAAAAAACTGCTTGAGAAACAGAAGAAGGGAAAAGCTAAAATGAAGCAGTTTGGTAGTGTCAACATTCCGCAAAAAGCTTTCGTATCTGTGCTACGCGCTGACAAAGATTAGGATTCCAAAACTCGTGCACATCACACGGTGGTCACAAAATTGCAATAAACAGTCGTGAGTAGTGGATACGATCACTGTCGTCGCCGACTCATTCACAAGTTTACTGACGGAAATCACGGTCATGCCCCGAACCGCCATGGGTGCCCACACGTTACCGGGCAAATATTTCACATCGCAGGAAGTTCATGATCGGGAAACAGACCGGATCTTCCTGAAACAGTGGATCTGTGTCGGACGAGCTTCCTCCATCGCCGAACCAGGCGATTTCTTTCTGCATGAAATGGATGGCGAAAGCTTCATCATCGTTCGTGCTAAATCCGGCCAAGTCAACTGCTTTTACAACGTCTGCAGACATCGCGGGACCAGGCTTCAACGGGAACCCTGCGGCCACATCAAAAGCAGAATCCACTGCCCTTACCACGCTTGGGCATATGATACTGATGGCCATCTGAAGTCCGCACCTAACATGATGGGTACGGAAGATTTTTGTGAGCAAGATCATTCACTACAGACCGCAGCCTGTGTCGTTTGGCAGGGATTCATCCTGATCAATCAGCAACAACCCGGCAGTGCGTTCGAGACAGATTTTGATAATGTCCTGCATCGATTCGATGACTGGGAACTGGATCGGTTAGTGAGCGCCCGCCAGATCACTTATGACGTAAAAGCCAATTGGAAAGTCATCTTTCAAAATTACAGTGAGTGCTACCACTGCTCACTCGTGCATCCACAACTACGTCCAATCACCTCGGTCGAAACGGCATCGAATGATTTCACAGACGGGCACTTCCTTGGTGGACCGATGATACTGGCGGACGATTACAAAAGCGTCACGATGAACGGAAAGCGGTGTGGTTCAGCATTTCAAATGCTTTCTGTAGAAGACTTGCGACGTGTCTACTTTTACACTCTGTGCCCTTCTCTCTTCATCAGCCCGCATCCTGATTACGTCCTCACCCATCGGATCGAGCGGATCGATGTCGGCTCAACTCGAATCGTTTGCAATTGGCTATTTCCCCCGGAAATTCTTCAACAGGAAACCTTCGATGCCAGTCAGGCAATCGAGTTTTGGGACCTCACCAATCGACAGGACTGGGAAATATGTGAACTGACTCAAAAAGGTGTTCAGTCCCGTGCCTACCAACCGGGACCTTACTCAGGATTGGAAAGCATGTTGGCGGCGTTTGACGAGTACTACCTCGCCTTGATGGCAACTGGCTGACGCTAAACTGGCCAAGTGCTGGCGGATGCGTGTTCTATATCCGACCAGCAGGTAACGATAGCAGGAACTATTGCCGATCAGTTTGCGTTTCATTTAAAATCCGACTCAAGCAATGCGGTCTCGCAGAATTTCCTGAGCAGCGTTCATTCCGCAAGCACCCATGACACCTCCACCCGGATGACTGGCGGCACCACAAATGTACAACCCACGAATTGGCGTTCGGTGATCTGCCCAGCCAGGAACAGGTCTCATCATGTGGAGCTGATTGAGATTCATCGAACCTTGAAAAATATTTCCACCTGTCAGCCCGTAGGTCCGTTCGATATCGACGGGACTTAATACCTGCCTGTGCTCGATTGCCTGATGGATGTTCGGCGCATACTCAGCAACTCTCTCCACACACCGATCAGCAAATCCCTCTTTGATATCATCCCACTCCAACCCTTCTTTGAGTTGATAGGGAGCGTACTGCACAAACATACTCATGATGTGCTTACCTTCCGGCGCGATGGTCCGATCAACGCTGGTAGGAATTGTGATCTCAACAATGGGGTTCTTGCTGGGCTCTCCATACTTGGCGTCGTCATAAGCCCTCTCAACTTCTTCTAGGGTTTCACCAATATGGATCGTGCCGTTGTGCTGGGGTGCAATCCCCGTTGATGGCAAACACGTAAAGTTTGGCAACTCAGAAAGTGCCAGATTGATCTTCGCGGTTGCAGAGCTGTAATCAATTCGATTGACGGCAGCACGGAAGGGTGAAGGTAAATCTTTTTCCTCCAGAAAGTGATTGAACGTCAGATTGGCATCGACACTGGAAGCTACGACCGAGGCGGCCAGTTCACGTCCATCACTCAGCAAGACTCCGCGGGTCTGGTTTTTCTCAACTACGATCCGCTTGACTTCGCATTCTGTCTCAATTGTCACGCCCAGTTGGCGGCAAACGGTCGCAATGGAATCCGATAGTGCCCCCATTCCACCTTCCACGTAACCCCAGACTCCACGGGCTCCTCCCGCAGTTCCCATCACATGGTGCAACAACACATAGGCTGTCCCAGGCTGCGAAATCGAGGCGAATGCACCAATTACAGCATCGGTAGCAAGAGTTGTTTTCAGCACCTCAGTTTCGAACCACCGTTCCAACACAGGCTTGGCTGCCGCGGTTAATAACTCGATTCCTTCCGGGATCGTCTCCTCCATGGAAGCCAATGCCTTACGAAGTGCCCATCCTTTCTTGAGGTCCCGCAACTTTTTCCCCATCCCGATCCGACGCCAACTGGCTGGCAGGGGCAATAAATCTGGCGCAGCTTGACTCAGCACAGGTTCCAGATGCATAGCAACATCCTCAAGCACTTGCTCGTAGTGAGTAAAAGCTTCTGCGTCTTTCTTACTGAAACCGGCGATCTGATCAAAGTTCTGTTGCTTATCAGCCCCCAACATCAAGTGCCGTCCATCCCGCATGGGAGTGAATGAAGATGGAACCCGTGGCAAAATAGTCAACCCATTCTGCTTCAGTTGCAGGTCCGAAATGATCTCGGGTAACAGCAAGCTGACGACATAAGCTGCTGTTGAAACCTTGTATCCGGGCCACAATTCCTCTGTCACACTACACCCCCCCAACATGGGACGACGCTCTAAAACACAGACGCTCTTTCCTTGCTTCGCAAGGTACGCGGCAGCAATCAAACCGTTGTGACCGCCGCCGACAATGATGCAATCATACTTCGCGGATTTGCTCGAATTTGCCATGGTCTCTACCCAGCCTCGGGTCGTACTTGTTGGATCAACACAGACTCTACGATTGATCACTCCTGTAGCGGGGCGATCGTGCTACGACCATTCAACCATTCAATAGCATTTACCGCGAGGACCCGTCTATGGATTCGCTGTAATTTGAAGCGATCGCAACTTTTTGTCGTGTTTCTGGTGTTCGCCTTTCCGCCAGTCATCGCCACTTTGTGGATGGCAGCGTTTGTGACCTGACACTGTCGCGAAGCTAGCGCGGTTCAGATTCACACAGTCAAACAACCTTTGACGAGACACAATCCTCGGACCTCCGCCACACAACACTGTCATCCAGAGGGAAGCAGCGTCTTGAGATATTGAGCGTACAGGTCAATGAACCCCCAGAAACGAGTGAATCTGACAAAAGGAGTCAACGACCTGCCAACGCAAAGTGAATAATGCGGCACAAACGCGAATGCGAGAGTCGTTTCTATTTTCTGATCATCGAAATCTTCTTAATGAATCGCTATGACAGTTCATTATCCATTATATTTCGGGACCCGATTTTTCAGCCCAAGAGGAATTAAACATGCTTCGATTCACCCTCTGCATCACCCTGACCATTGCTCTCTGCTCGAATGGCCTTGCTCAAAAGCTTGTAGCCGAACCAGCCAACAACGATCCAGACCTGCCGAATGTCCTACTGATAGGTGATTCCATTTCCATGGGCTACACGATGCCGGTTCGCAAGAAAATGGCAGGGGTAGCGAATGTTTTTCGTCCTAAAACGAATTGCGGTCCCACGACCAAAGGCGTAGCAGAGTTGGACAAATGGCTGGGTGATCGGAAATGGAGCGTCATTCATTTCAATCATGGCCTTCATGATCTCAAATACCTGGGTCCGAACAATGAGAACTTGGCGGATCCCAAAAACCAAAACTCTCACCAACAGGTTCCTCCCAACGAGTATGCAACCAATCTAAAGAAGATCGCTGAGCGGCTAAAAAAAACCGGTGCTGTGGTGATCTGGTGTGAAACGACTCCGGTGCCGGAAGGCGCCAAGGGCCGCGTTGTTGGTGACAGCAAGAAGTACAATGAGATCGCAGCCAAAGTGATGAAGGAACTTGGCGACATCAAAACCAATCCACTTTGGCATTTATCCAGCAAAGAGGTACCAACACGTCCTGCCAATGTTCATTACACAGCGGAAGGCTCAAACAAACTGGCAGATCAAGTGGTCTCGGTCATCAAGAACAGCCTGCCGTAGAGAGTGATCGCAAATGATCCTGTCAAAGTCTTCCTTAGCAATCGAAAATACACTTGGTTGAGATTTCGACAAACTAGAACGTGGATTTTCGAAGAACCGAAAGCTGAACCGCAGGAATCTATCGTAAAGCTGATGCGCAACAACAAACCACGTCACCGTTCCTCCATCAAGGAAGTATGTGGATTTGGTTTGGGATGTTTATTGGGAGGTCTTATTGGTGTTTCAGCGGGCCTATTATCTCGGAATGAAACCGTGATCGTTTGCAGTTACTGCATCGGCTTCGTTGGCGGAGGCTTCCTTGGTGCCTTTGTCACAAGACGGCTAACCAAATGAATTGGCTAGACTGAGGCAGCTAGACTGAGGCTGTTCAAAGTGTGCTGCAAGGTCAGGGTGAAACCACAGCAAGACACGAATGAACTAGTCTCTCATGGTGCTGCATTTCGCTGGCGAAACCGGTCCACGAAAAAACGCTGCTTTTGGTTAACCCAAAAACAGCGTGATTTGCTTAGTACCGGAGGTGGGACTCGAACCCACATGAGGTTGCCCTCACCGGATTTTGAATCCGGCGCGTCTGCCAATTCCGCCACTCCGGCTCAGACGAGACCTAACCGCTCCGGATTGCAGCCCATTTGCGATCAAGTCAGATTAAGAGTATCTAAATCGAAGCCAAAATGTGCAAGCCGGGGACTTTTTCCCTAACAAACTGATAGTCTTGCTCGTCTAAACGACGCGGTTGTCAGGCAACTTCCTGCTCAGACCACCCAACAAACCATCAAAGCTAGTCCTTTGCAGCTCTTGATCTACTCCACCAACCGTACAATTGGCTCATAATGGGGACTAAAGCCTCTCAATTGATGCTCTAAAATTGGTTGGTTGACCCGAATTTTCAGCTTTTCTTTAAAGGTTTTCGAACGTGACTCGCTCCAGCAAATTCCTCACAGCTGTCGCCCTCTTGATTAGCGTTTCTATCCTGCTTGCAGCATCGCCAAATGAGGCAGACTGGAAACAGGTGCAGGACGCGATAAACAAGGGTTTGCCTAAAACGGCCATCGAAAAACTGGACCCCATCATTCAAAAAGCCACCAAGAGCAAGAACTACGACGAGGCGATCAAAGCCATCGCCATGAAAATTTCGCTCGAGGGGGACATTCAGGGCGGAAAAGCGGAAGAGAAAATCACGCGGATGCGTGAGGCGATTGCTAAAGCCCCCGCGGAGATGAAACCGGCAATGGATGCTATCCTCGCGAACTGGTTCTGGAACTACTTCCAACAGAATCAGTGGCGTTTCATGAACCGCACACAAATGAACGCTCCCCCGGGCAAAGATATCACCACTTGGGATCTGACCCAAATTCTGTCCGAAATCGATGCCCAATTCACCAAGGCGCTTGCTCAACCTGACAAGCTCAAAGCGATCCCAATCGCCAGCTACGATGAACTACTCGAAAAGGGCAATGCCCCCGATTCTTACCGTCCCACGCTCTTTGATTTCCTTGCACACAACGCAATTGATTTCTATTCCTCTGGGGCGCAGGCGGGCAATCGTCAGCAAGACGCCTTTGACCTATCAGCCGAGAGTCCTATCTTTGGCTCAGCGGAAGACTTCATCCGATGGCAACCGAAAACGGATGACGAATCGTCGCTAACGCTCAACGCGATCAAGCTCTACCAGCAGTTAATGGCATTCCATGAAGCAGATTCTGATCAATCCGCCTTCCTCGACAATGATCTTGCTCGACTGAGTTTTGGTAACAACAAAGCATTTGGTGAAGAAAAAACCTCACGTTACAAAGCTGCTCTGGTCCGCTTTGCAGATGAACACGCCGACAGTGTGATCTCGTCTCGTGCGTTAAACGATTTGGCCACAGCCATCTACAACCAACGCAGTGGTGACGCGGTTAAAGCACATAAGGTTGCAAGTACCGGGCAAAATCGGTTCCCTGTATCAGTTGGCGGGCTACGATGCTACAACTTGATTCAAAGGATCGAAGCGAAACAAGCTCGGGTTACCACCGAAAGAGTTTGGAACAACCCCCGACCCACAATTGACGTCTCTTACCGAAACATCACCAAGATTCATTTCCGACTTGTGCCCTACCGCTTTGATGACTACATCAAGTCAGGACGCTGGAGTCCTGAACAACTCGATACCAACGCAAGGAAATCACTGCTTTCTACCAAACCGGTTCTTGCCTGGTCTGCCGATTTACCTGCAACTGCAGATTACAAAGAACGTGTCGAAAAAATCATGGCACCCGAGGACCTTGCCAGTGGTTCTTACTACCTGATCACGAGCGGCAACAAGGAATTCAGTGAAACCGATAATCAAATTTCCTTCTGCGAGGTATGGGAAAGCAATCTCGCTTTTGTGACCCGTGTCAGCTCAAGCAAAGGATATATCGATGGATTCGTACTAGAGGCTGAATCTGGCAAGCCAATTGGCGAGGCAACCATCAAAGCGTGGCGGAGAGATCGCAACACTTATTTACCGCTGCCGGATGCCACAACTGACGCAGATGGCTTATTCAAAATGACAGTGCCCGATCGCCAGCAGATCATGCTGTTAGCGCAGCACGAAGATCAATCCCTCGCAGCAACAGGTACCATCAATTCTTACTTCAACCGACGGAGCAAGAAGAATGAGCGGACAATGATGTTCACGGACCGGTCGATTTACCGTCCCGGCCAGACCATCCAATACAAGGGCGTCTGTATGTCAATGAATACAGATACGAACGACTACCACAGTATTGGAAATCGCGATATCACTCTTTTGTTCGCGGACCGCAACGGAAAACTGATTGAGCGCAAAAAACATCGAACCAATGATTATGGCAGTTTTAATGGCAGCGTAACGGCTCCCCGTGATCGGCTCATGGGAAACATGACTCTGCGAGTAGAAAGTGGACCTTCAGGTGCTACTTCGGTCAGTGTCGAAGAATACAAACGTCCGAAATTCCAAGTCAAACTTGATGCCCCCGAAATAGCTGCAAAGCTAAATGCCAAGGTTGAAATCAAAGGTAATGCCAGTGCTTACACTGGCGCCGCCATTAACGACGCAAAAGTTACATGGCGAGTCGTTCGGAATGTACGTTATCCAATATGGTGGTTCAGCCGCTGCTGGTGGATGCCACCGCAGCAGGGTGGCAGCCAGGAAATTGCACATGGAACCTCAACCACCAGTGCCAATGGCACATTCAAGGTCACCTTCAAAGCAACCCCCGACCTCCAGGTTCCGAAAGAGTCCGAGCCGACATTCAGGTACACAATCTACGCTGATGTCACGGACACTACCGGCGAAACTCGATCTGGAAACACCAGCGTCAACGTCGGTTACACCGCATTGACCGCGTCCATCACGGCGCCTCAATGGTTGACCACTAGCGACCCAATCCAACTTACCGTCAAAACGACAACCCTTGATGGCACTGCCCAGTCCGCGAAGGGCAACCTTGAGATTTATCAGGTTGTGCAGCCAAAAAAAGTGACTCGAGCACCTTTATCGGGTCACTACTATTACCGCCCCATGAGCGAGCCCAAGCCGGATTCCTCGAATCCTGATTCG
>Ga0315320_10000052_pt1 | contig 86814 bp, 88 predicted proteins | sample M140m21515metaG_FD_203458 | JGI IMG/M metagenome (GOLD analysis project Ga0315320, IMG submission 203458) | Ammonia-oxidizing marine archaeal communities from Monterey Bay, California, United States - M1 40m 21515 | ecosystem: Environmental > Aquatic > Marine > Coastal | place: USA: California... | reverse complement strand
AGAAGATTAAGTACAAAAACTATAATGCTACTAACCTTGAAATGGAAACTGCAATTATTTATGCAATGTCTGAGCTTTTAGGACATAATGCAATATCCTTAAACGCAATACTTGCCAACAGAAATCTAGAAGAATATAGCGTGAAACCAGAAAACACTGTTGAAAAATTAATAGAATATACACTTTCCAAGCTTTAATTACAACAGTTAGTTCTTCTGCCCTTTTAATTATTTTGATGAAATTATTATGACTTATTCTGATAACCTCGAGTATATTGATTTTGATAATTTTGAAAGAAAGGGTATGGCTGTTTGATTATACTCATATACATTATCATTAATTGTTTTATTCTTGTTCGTGTAAATAGTTGCTGTTAGAAAAAACTCAACATCATCCTGATAATTTTTTATGTATGCATTGTCAACTGAAGTTCCAAAAGCCTGACCAATTTTATTGTATACTCTAATGTTTCTATCATTTACAATTGTATCCTCTCCATGAATAAAAAACTTATTATAAGAGTCAAAATATTTTTTTTCGGTTTTAAATTTATCTCCAATATCTTCATAAGTAAACCTGCTCATCCAATATCTTAAAAAATCATAGTCCTCAACGTTAAGATTAAAAGTCTTGTCTTTATCAAACTTTAAAGGAAAGATTATTCTTTTTAAAATATTGTGCATGTCGGTTATTGAAGATCGATTTTTTTGAGAAAAATCAAGTGCTCCTGGAACTACCTTACCGTTTTGAAGTCTATTTTTTCCTTTTTTTAATCCTAAAGTGTTTTGTTCGGCAGTAATTATAATTTGATTCTCATTTGATGATATTATTTCATTTTTGACGGTCTTTATTTGCCAATTAATATTAACATATGGGTCTGGATTAAATTTATGATTTAAATATGTGTTTTTAAATCCTGCTTGCTCCATTTTAGCATTAAACTTATTATATCCTATAAAATCAATTAGCACATTGGAGGCTGAATTATCGCTAACTAGAAAAACATCGGCAATCAAATTTTGAAAAGAAGTTATACTGTCTTTTTGAACTTGATTATTTCCTTCATGAGTTGATGAAATTAAAATTTTGGATTTAGGTGTAATTTCAATGCCTTTTGCCCTAAGTTCATTTATTTTATCAAGAGTTAAAACTATGATAGGTAGCTTAGTTGTACTTGCCGGATAAAAATATTTTTCTTCATCAACTTGAAATTCAAACTCTCTAAATACTGGCTTGCCCTCTTTATCTCTAGTAATTTCTGTATATGCTATCTGGATTTCATATTCATCTTTGTTTTTGAGGATTTCAGATAAAAAATTATCACTTTTCATAGATGCCTTTATAGGGTTCTCTCTTAAAAAACATCCTTGTAATAAAAAAAGTGATAAAATACATAACGATAACTGTCTCATAATATCAAAAATAAAAAAACCCCTCTAAAAGGAGGGGTTTTAATTATGTAAAGAAAGATTATTATTCTTGAGGTCGAACTTGTATAGCTAGCCAAAGTGGAACACTTTGCTGGTGAGTTCTAAGATTAAGAATACTTTGAAGTCCCTTTGGGAGTTTTCCTGTTGCCTCTCTTGTAGACATCATTGTTTTCCAATCTTCATAAAAATCTATAGTCATATAATCATAATATACATCTTCTCCTGCAGCATCAAGTCTTTTTAATAATCCCCAACCTAGTCTTGAGCCAAGGTCTCCTGAATTAAGACTGTTTTCTGCTTTTTCGTATTCGTATGCATTAGCATAACCTACTTTCATTAAATTCATAACTGCAACCTGAGGAGCAACAGGTGTTTCTCCTTCATTTCCAGCAAAATTTAGACCCTTGTTAACCAATGTTTGATCCCAAACTATTGTTCTAGCTTTGACGTTTTTTTCAGAAAAAATTTCAACATCCATCTCTGTGTAATCTGGTCTCATTTTAAGAACACCAGCGTTAGCGCCTAAGCTGTCTGGATCTTTAGCAATTGTAACAATAAGCATATTCCAGTCTGAAGCCTCTGTAGATCCTGGTCTCCACCATACATCCCATCCCGTAATGGTTCCTTCGTCAGCTCTCATTTGAGCTAACTCTTTCCATTTTTCATTTAGAATTGTTCCGTAGTCTTCTCCAGGAGTAGTTTTAACAAAAGTCATGTTTACATAATCTCCATTACCTTGAGCAGATAAAAATCCACCAATAAATAGAGTAAAAATTAAAAGTATTTTTTTCATTTATATTGATTTTAAGTTAATAAAACGAATATAAAAAAACCCCTCGAAAAATGAGGGGTTTATTTTTATTAAATGTTAGAAATTAATTAGAGTTTGCTCTAACAAATTTTCCATTTTCTATGTGTCCTTGATGGATATATATTTGATCTTCATGATCTCCTTCAACTAGGCTCCAAAATTTTTGTCTAGCTTCAGCAGGCCCAGATGTTGCATTTTCAAGGCTAGTTGCAAATTCATGCATACTTTTGTATCCATTAGCTACCATTAAATCTGATCCTGAGCCTGTAAGATGATAACTGTGGTTACCAAACATAGCAACTCCTGATTCAACTGCCGGAACGGTTACCCAGTCATGATATGCTTGTCCCATATCACCTTGATTACCTGATGTATTATATTTTCCAATAACAAGAATAAAGTTTCCTGAAACATCAGAATCTTCATTGAAAATATGATCGTTTTGCCAGTCAATCCTTCTCATTTCGTCAGTGTGACCATTCCAAAATGATTGATACTCGCTAACCATGGCTCCAATATCTTCTCTTTCTTCCTCACTCGCTGCTTGCCATTTTTCTCTAAAATGAACCCAAGGGTCATCATTTATAGCATCGTTGGCATTCATATAATTATCTTGAACAACAACAGATGGTCCAGAGCCATAATAATGACTTGTAACCCATTGTCCTTGAAGAGTTCTTTTTTCTCCTAATTGCATGTTTGTTACTTGCTCGTGTAACTCCATAAATCTACCTATTTTCTGAATAGGTATGTCTAAATAAGACAAGTTCATTACAGTCTCAGCTTGAGCTGTTACTGATAATGAAATAAATAAAGCTAAAATTATTTTTAAAATTTTCATATTATTTTTTTTGTTAGATTAATTTAAAATTTGAATTCTTAAATTACAATAAAATAAATAAAACCTTTAACATGAAAAGAAGATCCCTTCTGAAATCAATCACTGCCGCTACGCTTGGTGCCCCATTAATTGGATGTTCCAATATAAATTCTACTGAAAAAAGTAGTCTTAAAAATATAAAACATAACCCTATTGGGGTTTCCACATACTCTTTTTGGCAATTCAATGGAAGGGAGACTCCTATTGAATATTGTATTGATAAAGCATCCGAATTTGGATTTGATGGAGTTGAATTGTTACTAATTCAAATGGAATCTGAGGAAAACAGTTATTTACAAAAAATTAAAAAAAGGGCATTTGATTCAGGATTAGATATCATGGGTCTTTCAACTCATCAAAGCTTTGTAAGCCCTGATGCTTCTAAAAGAAAGGAAAATGTTGATCTAACAAAACATCAAATTGAAGTTGCATACTCCCTTGGAATTCCCACCATTAGAATTAACACTGGGAGATGGGGAACAACAAAGCCTAAGGGGGATAAATCTGAGTTTGATGTTCTAATGGACAATAAAGGGGTTGAAAGTGTTCTTGATGGCTATTCAGAAGATGAAGGTTTCAAATGGGTTATAGACTCGATAGAAAAGTGTATTCCAACTGCGGAAAAATGTGGGGTTGTCCTTGGTTTAGAAAACCATTGGGGACTAGGGTTAACTTCAAAAGGTGTAATGAGAATTGTTGATGCCATTAATTCTCCATGGCTAAGTGTAACTTTAGATACTGGAAACTTTTTTGATAATCGAAAAGAACAACTTGCTGAACTTGCACCTCACACCTGTTTAATTCAAGCTAAAACATATTTTGGAGGGGCAAAATGGCCCGCCTTTAATCAGATTAACATTGATTACGAATCAATTGGAAAACTTATGAGGGACAATAATTATAAAGGGTATATTTCCCTTGAGTTCGAAGGAAATGAAGATGCAAATACAGCTGTCCCAAAAAGTCTTGATCTTTTGAGAAAGTCTTTCTTCTATAACCTTAGTTAAATAGTTTTTATACATTTGAGAAAACCTCTAATTAATGGAAGACAATCCAATACCTATTTATGTAATTGAATTTATGTCCGATGAATGGAAGACTTGGGCCTTGTTTTCTCTTGTTTTTATTTCAGTCCCTTTAATCATTGGTAGGTTTTTAAATAGGTCTCAGAAAATTAAGGTTACTTATGCAATTGGTGGAATTATGATTCTTGATTTTATCGCAGAACATTTGTTCCCAATAATGAATGGTACTTGGGATCTTCAATATAGTATTCCTCTTCACCTTTGTGGTATCTCTTCACTTATTTGTTGTGTTCTTCCTTTTGTTAAGAAAAAAGAAAAGCTATTTCAGTTTGTATATTACACAGGGATAATTGGAGGTATAATGGCAATTTTAACTCCTCAGCTTAACTATTTCGATGGAACGCTAAGGTATTATCTTAACTTTTTTGTTTCTCATAGTTTGATAATCGCCCTCCCAATATTTATGTTTCTTCACCTTGGAATGAAGCTTCCTAAATTTTCCTGGTTTAAGATCTGGATTCACTTAAATATTCTTATGGCTATAATCATGCCTATTAATTTCTTGCTTGGCTCAAACTATATGTATGTAAATGCTCCGCCAGAAGTTAGCAATCCTCTAGTGATTGGTGATTGGCCATACTATCTTTTAATTTGGGAGCCACTAGTTATTATAATTGCATACCTGATATACATAATAAGTAGAAGAAAAATAATACTGTGATTCTTTTAAAAACATTATTGTTGATGTCTTTTTTATTAGGTGAGGTTTCTCATGATAATTGCTCAACTTTTTATCTTATTCGACACGCAGAAAAGATTCGTCTTGATAAGTCTGAATCCAATCCTGATTTAAACGAAAAAGGCTTAATAAGAGCTGAGGGTTGGAAAGCTTATTTTTTAGATAAAGGGGTCTCAAAAATTTACTCTACTAACTACAAGAGGACGTTTAATACTGTTAAGCCTTTTGCTAACGAAAAAAATATTGAAATCATTCTTTATTCCCCATCCGATATTCAATATGATAAATTTCTAAAATCAAATGTTGGTGAGACTGCTCTTGTGGTTGGCCACAGCAATACAATTCCTGATTTTGTAAATGAGCTTATTGACAATGAGTATTACCAACAAATTGATGATTTGAACAATTCTAATTTATATATTGTATCAATATGTGGGTCCAATGTAACTCATGAATTAATTAAAGTAGATTAAAATGGAATCTCCTATAAAAGTTTTTAGTGATTGGGTAATAAGCGGAAAGGATGAGGGGATGGAGAAAGGTCATTCTCCAGCTGTGAAAAACATGCTTGAGTATTCAACCAAAGAATTAACTGATTATAGTTTTATAGATGCTGGCTGTGGTAATGGCTGGGTTGTTAGAAATATCGGTTCAGACCATAAGTGTAATAAAGCAATTGGAGTAGACGGATCTTTAAACATGATAGAAAAAGCAAAAAAACTTGATAGAAAAAATCAATATTTCTGTACTGACCTGATGAATTGGAGTCCAAATAAAAAAGTTAATATAGTTCATTCAATGGAAGTCTTCTATTATTTTGAAAGACCCGATAAACTTATCCAACATGTTTATGAAAACTGGATACTTGAAGGAGGGAGGCTAATAATGGGCATTGATTTTTACCATGAAAACAAACCTTCACATACGTGGAAAGAGGATTGCTGTATTACTACCATGAAAATGTTTGCGAAAAATGACTGGGTTGATTTTTTTAAAACAACAGGTTTTAAAAATCTAGAATCATGGTATCATGGGAAAGACGGCGACTGGAATGGTACTCTAATTGTTACCGGAATCAAGTAATGTGTCCACTTGATTTTTAAATTCACTAATTTGTTTATCTAACTCTGTATTTAATTTCTGGTTTGTAATACCTCGTTCTTCGGAAAAATTTTCATAAAAACTTGGTAATATAAAATGAGGAATTGCAAAATTACTTTGTCTTGAAAAACGAGGTAAAGCTGTTTCAAGTACACTTTTCCCTCCTCTTGCACCATCACTTGTAGACATTAATAAAATAGGTTTATTACTCCAAACTGTTTTTTCAATAACTGATATCCAGTCATAAATATTTTTGAATGCTGCAGTGTAAGATCCGTTGTGTTCTGCAAGCGAAATAACTAAACCCTTACTCTCCTTTATAATTTTCTTAAACGCGAGTGCTTTTTGTGGAACGCCCTCTTCGGTATGTCTATCTTCACTATAAATAGGCATTTCAAAATCGTTAAGATCCAAAATAACTGCCTCTTGATCAGCAATTTTGTTGGCTACAAAAGAGGCAAGTTTTTTGTTAATTGAGTTCTTTGAGGATGATGCCCCAAAAGCTATGATTTTATTCATTATTTGTTTAGGTGTGATCCATCACAGTATCCGTCTGGATTCTGTGTATTACCACATCCACATTTTGGTCTATTTGAATTCATATTACAAAGTTTTTAGGTTTATTGCAAGTTCTATATCGTCATAAATTAATTTATCTCCTAGGTTTTCAAAAAATGTTCCTGATCTAAATTTTACTTCATATTTAGATCTATCAAAAACTAGATTTGCTTTCCACCCATCATTAGAATTTAACATTTCAAATTCAACTGGGTGAGTAAAAGTCTTAATCGTGAGCTCTCCTGAGACCAACCATTTCCCTTCAGACATAGATTCTGAACTTAAAATTGATAGCAAGGCAGTTGGATGTGATTCAACAGAAAAGAAATCATCTGATTTTAAATGAGCTTCTAGTCTCGGTCTTCGCTCTTCTGGTAAATCTTGATTGTCAATTGTTGTCATATCTACAACAAATTCACCACTAGAAATCAAACCACTCTTTACTTCAAATTGTCCTGAGGCAAAGTAAATATTCCCAAAGTGTTTAGAGGTTGTGACTTCACGACCTGTCCATACAATTATGCTTTGATCAGGGTTTATACTATAAGTAGCATCTGACGCTTGTCGGACAGTGTCATTGGATGGCACTGATTGACTTGTATTTAAGTTACAAGAGGCGAGAGCTGTGAACATTAATAAAGTGAATATTTTTTTCATTTATTTAAATTTTGAGTAAAACTAGAAAAATCAACAAGCGAGGTTGATTAATAAGCTAGTTTTAATGATTATTTAACATCTATTTATTTTATATTTAAAAGTTATTTATACTTTTGAATAGCAATTATAGCAATTATTGAAATAAAAAGTAACTTGTTACCTAAAGGTAACTAATATAAAGTGGTAATACGGATGTAACTAATGGAAAAACAAATTAAAATATGTTCTGTATCTGGATTCACATCAATGCTTGGTGGTAAGTGGAAATTAATAATAATAGACAGATTGAGAAAGAGGGAAGCACTGAGATTTGGGTTTTTAGCTGCAAGTATTGATAATATTTCAAGAAAAGTGTTGTCAGATCAATTAAAAGAACTTGCAGAGGATAATCTAGTTATTAGAAAACAATTTAATGAGATACCTCCAAGGGTTGAATATTCACTTACAGAAAAAGGGAAGAGTTTATGTGATGTATTTAAAAGCATTGATAAATGGATGAATGTTAAATAAACTTTACATTATAAAAGTATAGTTTGTTTTACATTATTAATAAATATATTATAATGTAAAGCTTGTTTTACAAAATATTTTATTATATTTGTAAAGTTAATTTTACATATGCTAGTAAACAGAGTTAAGGATTTCAGAAAAGGCATCAACCTAACCCAAGAAGAACTTGCTGCAAGAGCTGGCGTTAGCAGACAAACTATCATTTCTATTGAAAAAAATAAATTTGTACCCGGCTTAGATGTTGCGATGAAAATATCAAAATCACTAAACACGCCTATTAATAAACTATTTTATTTTGTTTAAATGGAAAAAATAGACGCTGTAATAACCTGGGTTGATGGGTCAGACCCTAAATATCAAGTAAAACACCAAGGCTTTCTTGAAAAACGAGGTGATTTTAAAAAACAGTATATGCAGGCTGATGAGATTGATTTTTGTGTCTTATCCATTATAAAATATGCTCCGTTCATAAGAAAAATATTTATCGTAACTGATGGACAGGCTCCTGATTTAACTGAAACAAAGAAGCTTGTCTCTTTAGACAAGATTAAGATTGTTGATCACAAAGAAGTGTTTTCTGGGCTTGAAGACTTTTTGCCGACATTTAATATCAGATCAATTGATGCTGTTTTGTATAAAATAAAAGATCTTTCAGAAAAGTTCATATACTTCAATGACGATATGTTTTTAATAAAAAAGAGCAGGCCTAATGACTGGTTTATTAATGACAAGGCTGTATTAATAGGAAACTGGGCCAAAACATATAATGTTCAACCTTTAAAAAAAATAGCACAACTTTTCAAAAGCGCACTTAAAAGCAGACCTAGCTATAACGGCGCACAGTCAAAAGCAGCAAACATAGCTGGGTTTAATAAAAAATATTTTAAGTCTTACCACTCTGGAAGGCCCCAGATAAAATCTGTTATTAAAAATTTTTACGACAACAATCCAAAGATCCTTATAAGACAACTAAGCTATAAGTTTAGAAGTGATAAACAATATATGCCCTACAGCCTTTGTTGGCATCTTTTAATTAAAAAGGGGCAATATGAGTCAGCAAACAAAGACAGACTAATAGAGATTGAAAAAATACGCAATCTAGGGCCTGAAAAACTTAAGAAGATTTTGCTTGACCTTGACAGCAACACAACAGCACAGTTTTTAAATATTCAAGACCTAAATTTTGCTTCAAAAGAAACTTTTAAGGTTTTTAAAGACTGGCTTATAAATAAACTGGCTAAGTGAAACTAAATTGTTTTTATCACCTCTATGACCCTGTCTATTTCCTGTTTAGTGTTATACAATGAAATTCCAAGTCTAGTAACGCCTCCCTTGCTCTCCAATCCTAATTTCTGTATCGCTTTAAGCGCATAGAAATGACCATCCCAGGCACATATATTTTTATTAGCTAGCTTTTTGCAAACTTCTTGAGCAGAGAAACTGCTATGAACAAACGAAACTGTTGGTGTTCTTTTTTTACTTGAAAAATCTGGCCCAACCACAGTTATTTTTTCAAGGTTTTTAAGCGAATCATAAAGATGTTTTGCGAGCTCGAATTCATGGCTGCTTATTTTTTGATACGCACTTTCAAGTTTTTCTCTTAAAGACGCTCCTTTTCCAATAGACGATATAAAATCAATTGCCGAGGCTACACCAGAACAAGCAGCATGATTTAAGGTCCCTGTCTCAATAATATAAGGAGCTGCCTGATCCTGGACAATAAGCCTGTCCGTGCTCAAGCTTTCTAGCAAGCCTGGTCTAGAGTAAAGAAAGCTGACGTGAGGTCCATAAAACTTATATGCAGAGCACAACATGAAATCACAACCCAACTCTTGAACATTTATTGAAAAGTGAGGCGCATAATGAACTGCGTCTAGAAGAAAAAGACAATTCTTGTTTTCTAAATACTTTCCAACCTTTATAAAATCATTAAGCGTGCCCAACGCGTTAGAAGACATGCCCATACAAACCATTACTGTTTTGTCATTTATTTTATTTTCAAAATCTACATAGTCTAGAACCCCTGTTTCTAATAGTTCAACTTCTATTAGCTTAACCCCCACCTCCTCTAAAACCTTCCAAGGGCCTCTGTTTGCTTCATGGTCTAGCTCAGTGATTATCACCTCATCACCTTCTTTAAATTTTCTTGACAAAGCTCTGGCCAGGCTATAGTTTAAAGTTGTCATATTTTGTCCAATAGATATTGTGCTTGGTCCTTCAGAGCCAAATAAATCTGAAACCCTTTCTCTTAAACCATCCATCATAAAATCAGTTTCTTTACTCGTGGAAAATTCACCATGAGTGTTAGCGTTTGATCTAATATAATACTGTGAAACACCTTCAATTACCTGAATGGGAACCTGAGTTCCTCCAGGACCATCGAGGTATATAATCTGATTGTTTTTTTTGTCTAACCTGTCTAGTGAAGGAAAGTTATCTCTAATTTTTTCTGAATTTATCATATTATAAATTTAATGTAGTTTTTTATAAGCTGTTATAAAAGTTCATTCCAGAAAAAGTAATGTAGGCCCAGACTAAATATCTGATTCCTTTTCCTATTAAAATCCATAGCGCAACACTTATTGGATTAGTTTTAAAAAGCCCTAGACCCACAGCAAGTGGATCTCCAATTACAGGAATCCAGCAAAAAAAGGCAAGAGGAGCGCCCCACCTATCAACTTTAGGTTTAAGTCTTTCCAGCGTTAACACTTTGATTTTTAAATGCTTTTCTATTAAGTCCCATTTTCCAAGCCAACCTATATAGTAGCATGAAAGGCCGCCAAGCCAATTTCCAATTGTTGCAACCAGCAGCACTGTCCCAAGGCTATATTGATTAACTATCATCAAGCTCAAAAGAGCTTCGGAAGAAAGAAAAGGAATAATAGTGGCAGCAAGAAAGCTAGCAAAAAAAAGCCCTAGATATCCCCACTCTGCAAAACTTTCCATAAAAGATTATTCTTCTATTTTCCAAAAAGCTATTCCTCCAGCTTGTTTTCCAATCTTTAAAGAGCTAACCACTTTGGCTTTTTTTAAATCGATTACATCTATAAGTCCTGGTTCACCGCCAACACCCTCGACTGTAACAAATGCATACTTACTGTCTGGAGAAATTACAACTCCATGACTAACACTAGTGTTGTTTGGAACAACTGTTTTGTTTTTTTTCTCAATCTCCCATACTAATGTTTTTGCATCTCCTTTTAATGTTGCTACTAAAAATTTACCATTTGAAGAAATGTCAATATTATAAGGTCCTTTACCTGTATCAATTCTGTTGGTGATTTTCCACAAGTCTGTGTCAATTTCAATAATTTCATTAGAACCATTTCCCGCAACATAAACTAAAGGCTTTGTTGGGTGTGGGGTTACCCATGTTGGCTTAACAGGAGAGTGGTGCATTCCTTTATGATTCATCTTGCCTCCTTTGTCAAGACTTAAGATTCTGTTTACTTCTAGTGTCAAAGCATCTACCTCAAATAGCTCGCCAGACATCATGGCTACAGAGTATTGAAATCTACCATTTGGAGATATCCTAGAGCCGTGGGGCATTACTCCAGTTTGAATTTGTTTAATCTCTGTCATTGTTTCTGGGTCAACAACAGAAACACTACTTGGTTTCATTTCTCCGTGTAAATTAAAGTTAACACAATATAACAAGCCTGTTAGACTAGATATTTGCATCGAGGCAGGAAACATACCTAATGTAGTTTTATCAACTGGCCTATTTGTGGTGGTTGAATACTTTACAAGAGACCCGTAAGGGGTACCGTGAGCAAGAGATAAATACCAATATTCTCCTGACGGATCAACAGTTAATCCGTGCGGACCCTCATTTTCTGTTTTCATGACGCCAACAGGAATCCTCTCCTCCTCAGTTAATGTTTCTCCATCAAAACTAATTAAAGAAACTGTGTCGTCTGATTCTGCGGCTGCATAAAAATAATAATCTTGACTATAACCTAAAGAAACAGTAAATAAAAGTAAAAATAGTAACCTGCTCATTTAATCAATTATAGGGGTTTTGTTTATATACTGATTTGCTTTGGAGTTGTCTGGCTTTAAATCAGATACTTTTGACGAGCCTAAACCACTATTCCAGTCAGAATAAAACACGTAACCTTTATATAACTGTGCACCCCAAGACATAGTTGCGTTAGGAATATAACCATCTGATGTCCCTGTCATTATATACCCTATTTCTCTTCCTTGTCTATATAGATCTCCTAAAAGATCCCCGCTTATGTCAACTATTCTCACTCCTCCCCCATACATTGCAACATAAAGAATGTCATCTTCAATCCAGTAATTATGAGAGCCTTGTCCTGGAAGCTCATATTTCGCAACCTCTACAGGGTTATCTAGGTCTGAGAAATCAACAAAGTGTAGAAACCCTGCTGTTATGTTTGGATTGTTTTCGTCTACTCCGTCAGGAAAAATTTCATCACCTAAAACTGTGTAAAATTTTCCTGTTGATTTGCTTTTAAACGGAAATGTTGCGTGATGAGCTCCTGTTGCATAATCATAATTTGCAAAGGCTACAGGATTTGAAGGCGACCCATCTGCTATTCCGTTTCCTACGTCAACCAAATACACCCCATCTCTCCAGTTGGAAGAGTAAGCAATTCCATCCTCAATCCAAACATCATGAATAGACTGTCCTTCTTTTCCAACTTCAAACATTCCAACTTCAACTGGATTTTTTGGATCTTTAATATTTATAATATAATATCTCTGACTTCCACTAAGAGCGTACACATGGTCGTTGTCAATAAAAACATTGTGCACTCCTCCTGTTAAATTTTTTGTGTATTCTGAGAGAATTTTTACATCATATGGGTTTGAAACATCTAAAATTATAATTCCATTTTTTCTGTCTGAAGCACCCTCTCTACCTATGACTGAGATTCTTCCATCTTGAGAAACCTTTACGTCATTAACTGTTCTTGCGTCTACTTTAACACTATCAATTTTTTTAATGTTTGCCGGGTCTGTTACGTCCCAAAAGAATGACGTCCCATCTGCACCCCATGTGCCTGTTACAGCATAGTCTCTTCCGTCAACTCCCTCAAAAACCCAAAAATCAGAAGTGTGTTTATCTGTTACAACTCCTTTTCCAACTTTTAGAACCTCTCTTTCAATTCCTCTTCCTACAACTTTAAGTGGTCTAGAAACTGAGCTGCTCCCAATACTTGCAGAAATCATATAGTCTCCTATCACTTCTGCAACAAATTTTCCGTCGCTCATTATTAATCCTGATGCAGTGTTTGATTTGTCTACTGCTTTTCCTGAAAAAGTATATGAAAAGGGCAAGCCTTCAATTCTTTTGCCTGACTTATCATAACCTATTGCTTCATAGTTAACTACGTCTCCTGTTCGCGCTACATCTAAGCCAGCCTTAAGCTCTAGTTTGACAACAGGGTTTTCTAAAACATCAATTGTTAAGGAAGTTGAAATATTATCAAAGGATGCTGAAAGAACTGCCTTTCCTGGAGAGACCGCTTTAACATTGTTGAAAGCGTCAATCTCAATATTATTAGAATCTGTACTTAATTGAAAAAATTCGTTTTTTCTTGTAAAATTCATTTCATCGACAACCTCAAAATCAAGAGGAATATATGAGTCTTCATATACTTTTGATGAAGAAAGCGTAATCTTTATTTCTTTAGCTTTTGGAAAATCAACCTGAACTGGAAATGTTCTGCTTAATCTTTGTCCTTGCTGGCCAATACATAGTGCTACAATTTCATGAGTTCCTGGCTCGTTAGCTCTAATTGTTCCTTCGCCTCTGTTAACAGTAACTGCTTTTGCTGTACTAAAAACACCTTTTTTGTTATAATATATAACCGCCTGACACATTGTTTTCTCTCCTTTTAAATTTTCTGCAAACGATGTTGGCTTAAATGTTTCTCCAACACTCATTGTTAAGCCTTCAAGATTAGACTTAACCACCAATTCTTGAGAGAACATAGTGGATGAAGATAAAAGAAGTGCTGAAACTATAAGATTAAAAGTGAATTTTTTCATAATTATTTTTTTTGTGAGCGTTAAATATAAAAAATTATAAACTAAAAAAAGGCTTAGCCTCCAAAAGGAGGTTAAGCCAAATAAACTAAAAACCAATTTGCATGTGGAATATGCTTATAATGGTTAGACATTTTTTTTAGGTAAAAGTTTAAAAAAGATCTGCATTAACAACTTTTGACCATGCATCAGCAAAATCATTAACAAACTTTTCTTTATTATCGTCCTGAGCATAAAGCTCTGCATATGATCTTAAAATAGAATTTGATCCGAAAACTAAATCAACAGATGAGGCAGTCCATTTTAAATCATTTGAATGCCTGTCCCTTAACTCATATTTATTCTCACCGACAATGGTCCATTTATTATTCATGTCCGTAAGGTTAACAAAAAAGTCATTGGATAAAACGCCCTCATTGTCTGAAAAAATTCCAGATTTATCATCAATATGGTTTGCGCCTAGCACCCTCATTCCGCCAATAAGAACTGTCATTTCAGGAGCAGTTAAGCCCAAAAGCTGAGATTGATCTACCATAAGCTCTTCAGGGCTTGATTTAGATTTTCCACTAAACCAGTTTCTATAAGCATCCGCTGCAGGCTCAAGATTTGAGAATGATTTTACATCAGTCATTTCTTGTGAAGCGTCACCTCTCCCTTTTTTGAATGGAATCGTCAAATTATATCCTGCGGCTGATGCTGCTTCCTCAATTGCTAAGTTACCTGCTAAAATAATTGTGTCTGCTAAACTAATTCCTGTTTCTGAAGAAATTGATTTCAAAACAGAAAGAGTTTTTGAAAGTCTTTCAGGCTCATTAGCATCCCAATCTTTTTGTGGAGACAAAGATATTCTTGCGCCATTTGCTCCTCCTCTTAGGTCAGAGTTTCTAAAAGATTTTGCGCTATCCCAGGCTGCTGACACTCGATCAGAAATTGACAGTCCCGAATTAGAGATCTTGCTTTTGACGTCATCTTCGTTATAGTTTTTGTTACCAGCGGGTATTGGATCTTGCCAAATTAAATCTTCTTTAGGGAAGCTTGGTCCAATATATCTAGTTTTTGGCCCCATGTCTCTGTGAGTCAGTTTAAACCATGCTCTTGCAAATGTGTCTGAAAAATATTCTTGATCATTTTTAAACTTTAGACATATTTCCTTATAAATAGGATCCATTTTCATAGCCATATCCGCATCAGTCATTATTGGATTATTTCTTTTGGATGGATTAGTTGCATCAATAGGTTTATCCTCTTCCGATATATTAACTGGCTCCCATTGCCAAGCGCCAGCTGGACTTTTTTGTAATTCCCAGTCATGGTTAAAGAGCATTTCAAAGTAGCCATTATCCCATTTGGTAGGATTTGTCGTCCACGCACCTTCTAGTCCGCTTGTCACAACCCCTTTTTCGTTAAGCGTAGGATTTATCCATCCAAATCCTTGATCCTCTATATTTGCCCCCTCAGGCTCTCTGCCTAGCTTAGATGCGTCACCATTACCATGAGCTTTACCAACGGTGTGTCCTCCTGCAGTTAATGCTGCAGTTTCTTCATCATTCATTGCCATTCTAGCAAAAGTTTCTCTTACCTGAAGTGCAGTTTTCATTGGATCAGGTTTTCCGTTTACCCCCTCAGGATTAACGTATATTAATCCCATGTGAGTTGCACCTAGAGGTGTTTCTAATGTTGATGGATCCTCTAAATCTGCATATCTGTTTTCGCTTGGCGCCATTATTTCATCTTCAGGGCCCCAGTATATATCAATTTCGGGTTGCCAAGTGTCTGATCTTCCATAAGAGAACCCAAACGTTTTCAAGCCCATGCTTTCATAAGCTATATTCCCTGCCAGAATAAATAAATCTGCCCAGCTTATTTTATTTCCATATTTCTTCTTAATGGGCCATAATAATCTTCTTGCTTTATCCAGATTACCATTATCCGGCCATGAGTTTAATGGCGCAAATCTTAGATTACCTGTTCCTGCTCCACCTCGTCCATCAGCAACTCTATATGTTCCTGCTGCGTGCCAAGCCATTCTAATCATAAGTCCCCCGTAATGTCCCCAATCAGAAGGCCACCAGGATTGCGGTGTAGTCATTAATTCATGCATCTCTTTTTCAAGTGCTTTATAGTCCAGTGCCTTAACCTCATCTCTATAATTGAAGTCTTTAGAATATGGATTTGTCTTTTCGTCATGTTGATGAAGAATATCAAGATTAAGTCTTTTTGGCCACCACTTCAATGGCGAAGTATCTGGGGATGTTGACCCGCCATGTACAAATGGGCACTTTCCCGTTGATTCGTCGTTTTGGGATGAGCTGTTTTTTCCGATGTTTTCCATATAAGTTATTTAATCTGTTAAATTATGATATTTTATAATCTCTTACAAGAGCTTTTTTGGGTCCATAAGCTTTATAGAATAATCATAGTTTTTTCTTATAAATATTTACTCAAGACACTTATCAAATCATTATCTTTGACTCGGTTTCTAATTCTGGAAGCTTTTAAAATTCACTATGACATTTTCCAACCTAGGTTTAGAAACAATATTTGTTGATGCAGTTGAAAAAAAAGGATACACTGAGCCTACGCCTGTTCAGTCCAAGGTAATTCCTTGGATACTTAAAGGCAAAGATATTCTTGCTTCTGCCCAAACAGGGACAGGAAAAACAGCCGGTTTTACATTGCCTTTATTGCAGCGGTTGTCAAAACAAAAGCATCATCCGTCAAGATCTGTTCGAGCTCTAATATTAACCCCTACAAGAGAGCTGGCTTCTCAGGTTCATGAAAATGTAAAAGAATATAGCCTGTTTTCTGACCTTAAGTCTACTGTTGTTTATGGAGGTGTAAATCAAAAGCCGCAGGTTAGGAAAATTAGAAGCGGAATAGACGTATTGGTTGCCACTCCCGGTCGTTTGCTTGACCTTCACAACCAGGGCGTAATCTATTTTGACAAAATTGAGGTTTTAGTTTTAGATGAAGCAGACAGAATGCTGGACATGGGATTTCATCGTGAGATTTCTAAAATTATTGGGTTTCTTCCTGATAAAAGACAAAACCTTTTATTTTCAGCAACCTTTTCAAAAGACATAAAAAGTTTAGCACAAGGTATTTTAAACCACCCTGTTAACATTGAAACAAATCCTGAAAATTCTACAGTAGAGGCAATTAATCAGTTTGTTTACAAGGTAGACAAGGTTCGTAAAACCGAATTAATTATTAAACTTATTAAGGATGGTGATTGGGATCAGGTTTTGGTTTTTACCAGAACAAAGCATGGCGCAAATAATTTATGCAAAAAAATGAAGTCTAGTGACATTAATGCTATGGCAATTCATGGAAACAAAAGTCAAACTGCCAGAACAAAAGCTCTAGCTGGCTTTAAAGATGGAACTGTAAATGTTTTAGTAGCAACGGATATTGCGGCTCGAGGAATAGATATTCCTTTACTCCCACATGTTGTAAATTTTGAGCTTCCTAATATTCCTGAAGATTATGTTCACAGAATTGGTCGAACAGGAAGAGCTGGAAGTAACGGGGAGGCTGTTTCATTAGTTTCTGTTGATGAATACCCATACCTGGAGGATATTCAAAAATTAATAAGCTTTAAAATTCCGTCTGAAATTCCAGATGGTTTTCCATTAGACCCACGTATTACTGCCCCTGGTCCCAAAAAAAAGAATCGCTCAAGACCAAGAAATTCAAAAAGATCAAGAAAAAGAAGCGGCAAAAGAAGATAATTGCTCTAAACTTTATTCCAATCCATTGTCTTTAATGTTTTCATTAGAAATAAATTAGATTACTTTTGCCAGCTTTAAGACTAGCCCTATGAGCTCAATTAGAAATATTGCAATTATTGCGCATGTTGATCACGGTAAAACAACCTTAGTTGACAAGATTATTGATCACTGTAAAGTGCTAGATGATCGAAAAGAAAGAACAGAGCTCTTACTTGACAACAATGACTTAGAGCGTGAACGAGGGATAACTATCCTTTCAAAAAATGTTTCTGTTGTATATAAAGATGTAAAAATTAATGTTATTGATACTCCTGGGCATGCTGATTTTGGCGGTGAAGTAGAGAGGGTATTAAAAATGGCTGATGGAGTTTTATTATTAGTTGATGCCTTTGAGGGTGCGATGCCACAAACAAGATTTGTTCTTGGAAAAGCTATTGAATTAGGATTAAAGCCAATTGTTGTTGTTAATAAGGTTGATAAAGAAAACTGTACGCCTGATATTGTTCAAGAAGCAATCTTTGATCTAATGTTTAATCTAGACGCGAGTGAAGATCAGTTGGATTTTGTTACTGTCTTTGGTTCTTCCAAAGAAGGCTGGATGAGCCTAGACTGGAAAGAAAAAACAGATAACATTCAGCCTCTTTTAGATGCTGTTATTGATGTAATTCCAGAAGCTCCATATAATGAGGGTGATCCCCAAATGCAAATTACTTCTTTAGATTACTCAAAATTTGTAGGTAAAATTGCGATTGGAAGAATATTTAGAGGAGATCTTGTTGAGGGGAAGGATTATATTCTGTGTAAGGCAGATGGAATAAAAAAGAAGGTAAGAATAAAAGAGCTTCATGTTTTTGAAGGAATGGGAAAAGTGCAAGTTAAAACAGCAAGGTCTGGAGATATTTGTTCTATCGTTGGTATTGAAGATTTTGAAATTGGCGACACCCTTGCAGATCTTGAGTCTCCAGAAGAACTTCCTAGAATAGCAATAGATAAGCCTACAATGAGCATGTTGTTTACAATTAACAACTCTCCTTTTTTTGGAAAAGAGGGAAAGTATGTTACATCAAGACACATTAGAGACAGGCTGTATGCCGAGTTGGAAAGAAATTTAGCCTTAAAGGTTGAAGATGGGCCTTCTGAAGACAAGTTCAACGTATATGGAAGGGGAATTCTTCATTTATCTGTTCTAATAGAGACAATGAGAAGAGAAGGGTTTGAGCTTCAAGTTGGAAAACCACAAGTAATTTATAAAGAAATAGATGGCGTAAAGTGCGAGCCTATGGAGGTCCTTGTAATTGATGTTCCTGATGAATTTTCTGGAAAAGCCATAGAGCTTGTTAGTCAAAGAAAAGGTGACATGCTTGTAATGGAGCCTAAGGGCAATCTTCAACACCTTGAGTTTGATATACCCTCAAGAGGTTTGATTGGTTTAAGAAATAATATTTTAACTGCTACAGCGGGTAACGCCGTAATGACTCACAGATTTAGAGAATATGCTCCTATTAAAGGAGATATTCCAGAAAGGATGAAGGGGTCTTTAATTTCTATGGAAGCGGGTATTGCAACGGCATTCTCAATAAACAAACTTCAAGACAGAGGTAGGTTTTTTATCTCTCCTGGTGCCGAGATATATAAAGGTCAGGTTATTGGAGAGAACACAAGAAACGATGACTTAAGTATTAATGTTATTAAAGGGAAGAAGCTTACCAATATGCGTACCCAAAGTACAGATGCAGCAGTTCAAATTGAACCAAAAATTGACTTCTCACTAGAGGAAAGCATGGAGTTTATTCAAGTGGACGAATACTTAGAGATTACACCTGAATCATTACGAATGAGAAAGATTGGGTATGGAGAAAACAAGCGTGGATACTAGTTTATTTCCTTGATTTTTATGTTTTTATAATATGCCTTTCCAGGATGGTCTTGAAAACAAATGTGTCCTGTTTTAAACTTTCCAAAGTCATGCCATCTTCTTTCACCTAAATCTGGATATTCGTCAGATTTTGAAAACTTACTCATTGAAACTCTTTCGTCCCATAATTCTCCCTCTAAAGGAAATTCATTTATCAAAATATTGTTAAGTTTTACCCACCCTTTGTTCGACTCTTGATCAATTTTTATATGATAATTGTTCCACTCTCCTGCAGTCTTCGGTTTAATCTGATTGTTTGGCGGGAAAAGTCCGTATAGAGCTCCTAGATAATGCTTCTTTTGAACAAGATCTGAAACAATATTGTTGTACTCTATTTCTCCACCCTGAATTTCTTCAGGAACATCATAAGCTTGTGTGTCTATTATTTGAATCTCAGGACCTGTTTGATAGGGGTATTTATAAAGGCTGTCCTCTCGAACTCCCCACATAAATCCACTGTTTCCTCCTTTTTCAATCTTCCAATCAAAGGTTATCTCAAAACTTGTGTATTGTTTATTTGATAGCAAGCTGGCATCCTCTTCCCCTGATTCTAGGCCAGATAGTTTGTCAAAAATTAAAACATCATTTTCTACTTTCCATCCATTTTTTGATCCGTTGTCCTGATAAATATGCCACTCTGATAAATTGTTATCAAGCTTTAGGATTTCCCACTGTCCTGTTTTTGGCTGACAGGATACTAAAACAAGGGCGAGGATAAGATGTAGGTTTTTCATTGCTGTTTAATTTACCTATAAAAATACAAATTCTGTATTGGCCGAATTACTGTTTCCCTATTTGATCTGATCATATTGCAATAATTTTTATATCTTCTTGTCTTTAAAACTCCTGAAATGAAAAACTCTCTTTATATCTTTCTTTTACTGGCTTCTTTTTCTGTTAAAGCTCAAGATGATATAGTAAAAAAAATTGTAGATGAAGCTAATAACAATTCTCAACTAGAAGTTTTAGCTCATGAATTATTGGATGTTGTTGGTCCAAGACTAACCGGAACACCTCAAATGAAAAATGCTGGGGAATGGGCCTTACAAAGATATGCAGGCTGGGGAATCGACGCTAGAATCCACGAGTTTGGAGAATGGCAAGGATGGGAAAGAGGGGTTACACACGTAGACCTAGTCTCTCCAAGAATTAGAACTCTTTCTGGAATGCAGTTAGCTTACAGCCCTTCTACTTCTCAAGAGGGAATAACAGCTGGATTAGCAGTAATTCCTGAAGTAAATAATAAAGAAGAGTTTAATGCCTGGCTAAAAACAATTAAGGGAAAGTTTGTTTTAAGCAGTATGAACCAGGTAACGGGAAGGCCTGAATATAACTGGGAAAAATTTGCTACCCCAGAGTCTTTTGAAAAAATGAAAAAAGACAAAGTTGAGGCTTCAAGAAAATGGAATGCCAATTATAGAAAAATGGGTGTTAATAGAAGAAATATAATAAAAACGCTTGAAGAAGCAGGAGCGGCAGGAATTCTATCAAGTTATTGGGCAGGAGGATTTGGTGCAAATAGAATTTTCAGCGCTGGCACAAAAACAATTCCAAATATTGACTTAAGACTGGAAGATTATTCTATGTTGTATCGAATGGTTAAAAGTGGGGCTGGTCCTGAAATAAGAGTTGTTTCGACATCAAAAGACCTGGGTGTTGTTCCTACGTTTAACGCACTGGCTGAAATAAGAGGGGTTGAAAAGCCAGATGAATACGTGATTTTATCAGCTCACTTTGATTCCTGGGATGGTGCAACTGGAGCAACCGATAACGGAACTGGAACTATTGTGATGATGGAGACAATGAGAATATTAAAGGCTATTTACCCAAACCCCAAAAGAACAATTCTGGTTGGTCACTGGGGATTTGAAGAAGGTGGATTAAATGGTTCGAGAGCTTTTGTTGAAGATTTTCCTGAAATTGTTGACAACACTCAAGCTCTATTTAATCAAGATAACGGAACAGGAAGGGTTGTTAATATTAGCGGTCAAGGATTTTTAAATGCTTATGAGTATGTTTCTAGATGGCTGTTTCCCGTTCCAGGTGAAATAAAAAAACACATTAAAACTGATTTTCCAGGAATGCCTGGCGGTGGAGGTAGTGATTATGCTTCATTTGTAGCGGCTGGTGTGCCTGCATTTAGCCTCTCCTCTCTTGATTGGTCATACAGAGATTATACCTGGCACACGAACATAGATACTTATGATAAAATAATTTTTGATGATGTAAGAAGCAATGTGATTTTAACCGCAATCCTTACCTATATGGCAAGCGAAGATGAAAGTAAGGCGTCAAGAGAAAAAAGAGTAATGCCTGTAAGCCCAAGAACTGGAAAACAAGCGGTTTGGCCTAAAAAAAGAGCACCTAGACGAAACGCGCCAAATAATTAATTTAAACTTAAACATATGATATCTAACCGTGATTTGGTTGAGAAAACAAAACCTGTTTTAAAAGATTTTTATTTACAAGTTTTTGCCTGTTTGTTCTTGGCTTCAGCTTTACCTCAAATAGTGCTTTCGTTGTCCCCAACAAATGTGCTTTTAAACTTAGTAGTTGTTTGTGTCTCTGCCTATATTCAGGTTGGAATAGCATTATATTGTCTTGAAATTTATAAAGGAAAAGAAGTTAATTTGTTAATGATATTCAGTCGATTTAATGGCTATAAGCCTATTATTTTTATTCTTCTTTACAGTCTTATTGTTGTCCTTGGGTTAATCTTGCTTGTTGTGCCGGGAATAATTTTAGGATTAATGTATTCGCAGGTCTTTTTTATCCTTGCGGATGATCCAGATGTTGGGGTAATTGAAGCTTTTAATATGAGTAGTAAGATGATGAAAAATAATATGTGGCAGCTTTTCATGCTTAATCTTGAGGCTATTCTTTATTTCATAGCAGGAGTCTTTACTTTATTTATTTGGTGGATTTGGTTAATCCCTAGATATTCAGTTGCATATGCTGGATTTTATGAAGCAATAAAAAATGAATAGCTAATATGGCTCATAAACTGTTTCTCTTTTTATTTCTAATTCCTGGTCTTTCTTCAGCGCAAACTCAACTTCATTATTCAGGTTTAATAATAAGATAAACTTTAATACTTCTCAACTCTAAAAAAGAAAGAAACACTACTTAAAAAGATTGTTTTTTAAGAGTATTAAATCCACGTCATTTTCTTCCCAGGTTTTTTGAAACTCATTAGGCACAGGGCTAAATGTGTAAGTAAATGAGCTTATAAGTATATCAATGTCTCCATCTTTATCAATATCTCCTTTATCTAAAAGAAACCATCTGCCAAAATTCACATCTTCAATAATGTTTTCTTTAAAATTAAATCCCCCTAGGTTTTCTAAATAAATAAAAGCCATTTCAGGATGGTTTTCATAATCTGGAAATGTAGACACCAACGCAATATCAATGTCATTATCTTGATCAAAATCTTCAGTTACTAATCGTGTTGCTCCATTAAGTTGGTAAAAAAATGCTTCCTTAAAATTTCCATATCCATCGTTAAGTGAAATTCTCATACCGTGATATGGCTTTTGAGTGTATGTCAAATCAGCATTGTCACCATTAGCAGTAATCAAGTCTAAATCTCCGTCACCATCAAAATCCATCATTTCAAACCAACTTGAACCATAATTAGGTTGATATCGCATTAAATATTCTGGTTTAAAGTCGCCATTTTTTTGTTGAATAAAGCTAACAATTGCTTCATCTCCTTGAGCTACTAAACTTACTAAATCCATCATGCCGTCGTTGTTAACATCATGCATTTGAGTCTGAATTGCTCCTGGGTTTGGCCATAATAACTGTGAGGTGGCATCTGAATTTATTTTGCTTATGCTTCCCGTGAGATGGCCAAATTCTGAAATTATATGTTCAATTGATCCATCATTATTAAGGTCTTGAGACAATGTGTGAACAGGTCGATGGAGCTCCTTTGCAATTAATTCTTTTTCTTGATTTTCCCTTTGAATCCAGAGTTTACCAAGTCTTTGCTCCGTTGGATCTAATTTTCCAATTTCTGTAAAAACTTCATTTCCATTTTTTAACTTTTGATACCACACTATGGCATTCTCAAATCTTTTATACTCAGTACTCTGATTTGATTTAAAATTATATGTATAAAATCCTCCGAAAAGATCTGCATAATACAACACGTCATTTTGAAAAGATAAAAAAGTGATGAAAGTGCCAGGACTATTATCCAAGTTTATTTTTTTAGGTGTAAAAGCGTCAAGGTTGTAGAATTGATGTTCACTTCGTTGATAATTATCAATCTTATCAGGTGCGTTTTGAATTATATATTCTTTTAATTGGTCCCATTGTTCTCTAGTAACAACTTGATTCTTTGTATAATATTCTGACTCGATTACAGCATCTATTTCATTAATATTCATGCCTTTTAATGGGTTATAACCAGGCTCCAAGATGCCCATTTTTGCACCTAATTCAGGAAAAAATTTAGCCCAAAGATTCTTAGGTAGCACATCAACTGTAGGAGCTACATGGCACAAAGCACACTTTTGAGCAAACAAATCTTTAGAATTTAAAACAACTGGATTAGGTTTTTGATTACATGAGCTTAAAAAAGACAATAAAAAGCTCAACAAAAAAAATTGTGAATATCTGTTCATTAAAGTAGGTTAAGAATTGTAAGATAAAAATTTGACCTTATCAGTTTTGATAAGTTTTTTAAGAGCTGAAAGTTATTGTTTATAACATTATAAGGAGGGCTTATAAAAATGTTTTTAAACAACCTGTTTTTAGGCTTTGTTGCCAAATAAGTATTAAAAAAACCGCAGCTATATGTAAAAATATAATTACGGTTTTTCTGGGTGGTCCCACCTGGACTCGAACCAGGGACCAAATGATTATGAGTCATCTACTCTAACCAACTGAGCTATAGGACCGGTTTGGCGGCAAATATACAATTTCACAATGTTTTTATAAAACTTAAATTGAAATATTGTTTTTTATTTCTAGTACTTTTGAAAAATGGAAACGCAAAGACAAAAAAAAATTTCTTCACTTATACAAAAAGAAGTGGCGAATTTAATCAGCGCAGACTTAAGAAGGGGAGGCGCAAAGAATCTTATTATTTCTGTAACACAGGCGCGTGTTTCGCCTGATCTTTCATTATGCAAAATTTATTTAAGCATTTTTCCAAGCGAAGTTTCCACTGAAAACCTGTCTTTAATTCAAAGTAATGCGCCTAGAATAAAACATGATCTTTCTGGTGTTCTTAAAAATCATCTTAGAAAGGTTCCTGAACTTGCTTTTTTTATAGATGACTCCCTAGACTATATAGACTCGGTTGAAGACTCGATTCAAAACCCTGACAATCCAATTAAAGGGTGATTTTTAAGTCGTACATATATAGGCTTGCAGTTCGTTATTTTTTTTCAAAAGATTCTAAGACAATTGTAAATAGAATTAATGGTTTTGCTTTTTTAATGATCGTTGCTGCTTCTTCTGTTTTGCTTATTGTGCTAAGTGCTTTTGCTGGGCTTAAAGATTTTGGTTTAGCATATACAAGCTCTTTTGACCCAGACCTAAAGATTGTTCCTGAAACCGGCAGCTATTTTATTTTAAAAGATGAAGGTTTAGATAAAATTAGAAGCATTGGTTTTGTAAAAGAGGCATCTCCTGTAATAGAGGAAAAAGTGGTCCTTTCAAATGAACTGAATTCTGGCGCTACAATATTAAAAGGGGTTGATTCTGATTATCACCTCTTAGGTGTTTTGGACTCTCTCTCGCTGATCGGTGTTTTTTCTCCATCAAAAGACAACTCTTTGTATTTGGGCGCTGATTTAGCTTCTTCTCTTGAGGTTGTAATGAGTGAGGATTTTTCTTTATTAGCCACTGCTGCAAAGAAAAAAACAAACTCTTTGTTTAGTTTTACTCCTTTTAATTCAACTAAACTTGAAATTGAAGGTATATATCAAATTAGTTTAGATATAGAAAAAAAATATGCTTTTGCTCCTATAAAAACTGTTGCGTCTTTAATTGGTGTTGGCGAAAACTCCTATACCTCTATTGAGGTTGTGACTAATGGTTTTGTTAGCAAAGTATCTTTGAGCAAAGAAGTTAAGGAACTGTTTGGCTCCAATGTTGTCGTTTTGGACAAGCAAGATTTAAACCCTGCCCTCTACAAAATGTTGAACACGGAAAACCTTGCGGTTTATTTAATTTTTTCACTCGTTGCGCTTATCGCCATGTTTAATTTAGTTGGCTCCCTGACAATTATGATGGTAGAAAAGAAAAAAGATTTAAGGATTTTAAAATCCTTAGGTGGGAAAGAAGGAGATTTTAATAAAATCTTTTTTACTCTTGGTGTTTTCACCTCTACTTTTGGTGCTTTTCTAGGAATTGTTCTTGCTTGGGTGGTGGTGGTTGTTCAGAACTCCTACTCTTTGGTGCTAGTTCCCGGCACCTCGCTTCCTTATCCTATTTCTTTAACCTTTATGAATGTTTTTATTGTCTTTTCAACAATATTTTTTCTTGGTGTTTTAACGTCTGCTTGGTCAACTCGCTTAAGGGGCAAGCCTTAAACAAGCTCTTTTTCAAAAAAAGTTTTTTTAACAAGCTCTAGCTCGTGTAGTATTGTTGCCGGATCATTTTCTCTTAGGATTTTGCTTTTAGTTTCTTTGAAATTTGCAATCCCTTTAAAGTAGGTTCCATAATGCCTTCTAGTCTCTAGGACTCCTAAAACATCCCCTTTCCAGTCAAGGGCCATTTTTAAATGCCTTATCGCCATATCTGCTCTTTCTGCGATTGTCGGCTCATCTATTTTTTTTCCTGTTTGTAGATAATTTTTTACTTGATTGAAAAACCATGGATTTCCAATTGATGCTCTTCCAATCATAGCGCCATCCAGACCATAGTCGTCTCTCATTTCTTTTGCTTTTTCTGGACTGTTTACATCGCCATTTCCAAATACAGGTATGTGCATTCTTGGGTTGTTTTTAATTTCTGCAATCTTTGTCCAATCCGCATCACCTTTATACATTTGAGCTCTTGTTCTTCCGTGAATAGAGATTGCTTTTATTCCTACATCTTGCAGTCGCTCTGCAACCTCAACAATTTTAATTGTTTTTTCATCCCAACCAAGTCTTGTCTTAACGGTTACAGGCAGCTTTGTTCTGTTAACAATTTCTTTTGTTAAACTAACCATTAAAGGAATGTCTTTTAAAATACCCGCTCCAGCTCCCTTACAAACAACTTTTTTTACTGGACAGCCATAATTAATGTCTATTATGTCTGGTTTTGTTTGCTCAACTATGTCGACAGCGCCAAGCATTGAGTCTAAGTTTGATCCAAAAATCTGTATCCCAACCGGTCTTTCTTTTGTATAAATATCAAGTTTTTTTGTGCTTTTTGCAGCATTTCTTATTAGCCCTTCACTTGATATAAACTCAGTATAAACAACATCTGCACCTTGTTCTTTACAAAGCGCCCTGAAGGGTGGATCGCTAACATCTTCCATCGGAGCTAATAGAAGAGGAAACGATGGAAGCTCTATGTTTCCAATTTTAACCATGATGCAAAATTAACAATTCCTGAATTTATTTATGTCTTGTCTCTAAAGATTATACAAAGTAAGTATCTTTGTCGAAAATATTTACATTGTCAAACAACATACGTAACTTCTGTATTATAGCCCATATTGATCACGGAAAAAGCACGCTTGCCGACCGTCTTCTTGATTTTACCGGCTCCGTAACAGATCGTGAAAAAAAAGATCAGCTTTTAGATGACATGGAGCTTGAGAGAGAAAAAGGTATTACAATTAAATCTCATGCTGTACAGATGGACTATGAGATAGATGGTGAGAAGTTTGTTTTAAATCTTATTGACACTCCAGGTCATGTTGATTTTTCTTATGAAGTTTCTAGAGCAATTGCAGCATGCGAAGGCGCTTTGTTGGTGGTAGATGCTGCGCAAAGTATTCAGGCTCAAACTATTTCAAACTTATATTTAGCTGTTGACAATGATTTAGAAATTATCCCTGTTGTAAACAAAATAGACCTTCCTTCTGCTAATCCCGAGGTTGTTGTAGATGAAATTGTTTCATTAATTGGCTGTAAAGCGGATGAAGTTATTCTTGCTTCTGCCAAAACCGGAGAAGGTATTGAAGGAATCCTTCGTGGAATTGTAGATCGTGTTCCTGCTCCTAATGGCGATCCCGACTCACCTTTACAGGCTTTAATTTTCGATTCGGTTTTTAATCCCTACAGGGGGATTGAGACGTATTTTAAAGTTGTGAATGGTAAACTTTCAAAGGGAGACAGGGTAAAGTTTGTGTCTACAGGAAAAGATTATGGCGCTGAAGAAGTTGGAACATTAAAGCTTAGTCAGGTGCCAAAAAAAGAAATAAAAACTGGAGATGTTGGTTATTTAATTACAGGTATAAAAGATGCAAAAGACGTAAAAGTTGGTGATACTATTACCCTTGTTAACGAAGATTCCATGCCAGCGATTGAGGGGTTTGAGGAGGTCAAGCCAATGGTTTTTGCAGGTATATACCCGGTTGATACAGATGATTATGAAGATCTGCGCTCAAGTATGGAAAAGCTTCAATTAAATGATGCCTCTTTAGTTTTTTCACCTGAAAGTTCAGCAGCTTTGGGTTTTGGTTTTCGTTGTGGGTTTCTTGGTATGCTTCATTTAGAAATTATTCAAGAGAGGCTGCAGAGAGAGTTTAACATGTCTGTTATTACGACTGTTCCTAATGTTTCTTATAACGCATATGTAAACAAAGATCCTTCAGCAAAAATTCTTGTCAATAATCCCTCTGATCTTCCTGACCCGTCAAGTTTAAACAGGGTTGAGGAGCCATATATTGACGCAACAATTATAACAAAATCAGAGTTTGTTGGTAATGTTCTTACTCTTTGTATCGAAAAAAGAGGTGAAATAAAAAACCAGAGATACCTTACAACTGAGAGGGTTGAATTAAACTTTAAACTACCCCTTGCGGAAATTGTTTTTGATTTTTATGATCGTTTAAAGTCTGTGTCTAAGGGTTATGCCTCTTTAGATTATACCCCAACTGGTTTTGTTGCATCTAAACTTGTTCGGCTTGACATTTTACTGAACGGGAAGCCTGTTGACGCTCTGTCTTCTTTAATTCATGTTGATAACGCACAGAGAATGGGGAGAAAAATGTGTGAAAAGTTAAAAGAACTTATTCCTAGACAACAATTTGATATTCCTGTTCAAGCTGCAATTGGTGCCAAAATTATATCTCGAGAAACCATTAAAGCTTTTAGAAAAGATGTTACTGCCAAGTTATATGGAGGAGATGTGACCAGAAAAAGAAAGCTTTTAGAGAAACAGAAAAAGGGAAAGAAAAAAATGAGAATGGTTGGTAGTGTTGAGATACCTCAACAAGCTTTTATGGCTGTTCTAAAAATTAACGACTAGTGAAGCTGCACTCAATTGAAACTGGAAATTTTAAGCTTGATGGAGGCGCTATGTTTGGCGTTGTTCCAAAGCCCTTGTGGGAAAAAACTAACCCTGCTGATTCAAAAAACAGAATAGAAATGAGCGCGCGTTGTTTGCTTATTGAGGATGGTGATAAACTTATTTTAGTTGATGCTGGCCTTGGCGACAAACAAAGCGAAAAGTTTTTTAGCCACTACTCACGATCCGGTGACGACTCTCTGCTTAGCTCTCTTAATTCTCTTGGTTTTAGCCCAAACGATATAACAGATGTTTTGTTTACACACCTTCACTTTGATCATTGTGGCGGAGCCACAAAGAGAGAGGGTGATAAAATTGTTCCTGCTTTTCCAAATGCTCGTTTTTTTTGTTCTAAAAGTCATTGGGAATGGGCAACCGTTAGTCCCAACCCAAGAGAGAGGGCTTCTTTTTTACAGGAAAACCTTTTGCCCCTTATGGAGTCTGGTCAGTTAACACTTTATGATAGTGATGAAGATGGGGTTTGTCCTGAGCTTGGGCTAGACCTTCTTTTAGTAAATGGGCATACAGAAAAAATGGCCTTGCCTAAAGTTAAATACCAAGGGAAAACTATCCTTTTTGCTTCTGACCTTGTGCCTACAGCGGGACACATCCCTGTTCCATATTTAATGGGTTATGATGTTAGGCCACTTATTACTATGGACGAAAAGTCTAGTATTTTAAAATCTGCTGTTGAGCAAAACACCCTGCTATTTATGCAACACGATCCATACAACGAAATTGTTGTTTTAAAAGACACTGAAAAAGGTGTTAGGTTAGACGTCGGTATGTCTTTAAAAGAAGCTTTTGAGTCGTGAAACCAATAAAGGGAAATAAAAAAATTGAAGCTTTGTTTGGTTCAGGAAAAAGATGTTCTTCTTCTTTTTTTCACTGCATTTTTGAGCTAGATGATTCCACAGAGAGTGGTTATGTTGTGTCGGTGCCTAAAAAAAACTTTCCAAGAGCCGTTGATCGAAACAAGTTGAAGAGGTTGGTTCGTGAGGTTCTAAGAAAAAACGTAGATGTCTTTGGTGATATTGGAATGGGTAAGTTTATGTTTATTTATTCTTCTAATAAGGTTGAATCTTTTTTAGATATTGAAAAAGACTTTAAGTCTCTTTTGAAAAAAATTTATTAATCTTTATCTTGGTGTTTATAACCATTATAAATTACAGTTTTGAATAGCTATTTCAATCTCTATACTTTGTTTTCCTCTCTAATTTTATTTTCCTCATGCAGCAAGGGTTCTGATGTGGATGTTGTAGAAATGAGTTTTCCTGAAACTGCAGAGATTTATTTGTTAAATAATTTAGATCCTGGTTTTGTATATCCTGAAGAGCTTCAATATATGTCATCACGAGAAGTTAAGGGTAGTGTTTGCCTAGACATAAATGCACATATAAATGTTAGTATTACTAGACCCTCTGTTCCTGCTATTGTTGATCCTAGTAATCCTACTGCAGTTACACCTAACGCTCAGGCACCTCAGAACAATGATGGAGTTCTTGATAAGCCTTTACGAGCCCATACTTGTCATTCTGAACAACATCAAGGTAATTTGCTTGGTGGTGATTTTGAAAATGGAGGCATTTCTTCTGATCAAGGTTTTGATGTTTCCAAAATTAGTAAGGGTGAGTTTAACCTTCCTTTTTATAATGTCTGTATGGAGGTGGAAAATGTGGGATCTTCTTCTGGTTTAATTTTGCGTGAATGTGATAACAATCCTAAACAACAATTTGTTTTTGAGGATGATGGTAAAATTAAACCTGTTAATGATCTTAGCTTGTGCTTGACTGCTTCTGCTAATTATGATTGGTATGGAGGTGGATACAAACCTATTTTCATTGTTCGTGATTTATTTATGAGCGCTTGTAGTCCTGCTTTTTCTGAAAGACAAAGCTGGGGTTTTAGGTCGGCTAACTAATATTAATATAATGAAGGTTTTACCTGTTTTGTTGTCCTCTTTAATTTTTTTATCCTCCTGTGACAAGCAGTCCGAGGTTGATGTTGTAGAGTCCTCTGAAGAAAGAGGTTTTGCAGAAACAGTGGAGGTTTATTTGTTAAATAATTTAAACGACACAAGGGGTTTTTGTATAGACATGACTGGTTATAAAACCAACGCTGATGTTAATAAAGCTTTACAAACCCACTCCTGTTATTCTTACCAGGGGTCTGTGTCTGTTGATCAGGGTTTTGATGTTTCCAAAATTAGTACTGGTGAGTTTAGTCTTCCTTTTTTTAATGTCTGTATGGAGGTGGAAAACACGGAGTCTTCTTCTGGTTTAATTCTTCGTGTTTGTGATAACAATCCTAAACAACAATTTGTTTTTGAGGATGATGGTAAAATTAAACCCGTTAATGATCTTAGTTTGTGTTTGACTGCTTCTGGTGATTACAGAGAGGGTGGTGGTGGAAGCCCTGTTCACTTAATACGCGACTTGTCCATGAGTGCTTGTGATGAATCTTTGTCTACCAGACAAAGCTGGGGCTTTAGATCTTCTAATTAATTGTTTTTCTTCCTCAAATTTACCTATTAAGCTAATTTTTTGCTGAACAGGTTGTCTCTCAGGTGATTTTAATTTTATTGATGTTGATTATTTGCATATTTTCGCTAAGTAAATAAAAAAGTAGTTTTGATAAATATTAAATATTATGGGGAAAATTAAAAACCTGTTCTCGTTTGTAGACGATCTTCTTGAAAAATTTAGAAAGATCATTATAAACACCCTTACGTTTCTTTTTTTAATACTAATAACGTTTGGGTTTTTTTTCAGCCTGGGTTCTTTGTTTGAATCTGATAAAGTTGAGACTAAGGATCAGATTTTATACTTGGAGCCAAGCGGTGTGATTGTAGACAAGGCTATTACAAGAAATGATCCTTTTGAAGAGTTTGAGGTTTTTGAGGGTTCCACCAATCAGATTGAGTTAGAGGGTTTTTTAAAAATTATTAAAAGCGCAGGTAAAGACGATGATCTTAAGGCTATTTATCTTAATGTTGACGGGTTAAGCGCTTATTACACTTCTGCTTTAAAAATAGCAGATGCCTTATATGAAGCAAGAGAAAGCGGTAAGGAAATTATTGCTTTTACAAGTGGGCTGGGAACAACTGGATACCTCATGGCTTCACAGGCAACTGAAATAATTTTGGAAAAAAACACTTATGAGCCAGTGCTTCCGTTTGGATTCAACAGGGTGCGAATGTATCAAAAAGATTTCTTTGAAAACATTAAGGTTAATATGGTTGTTTATGCTGCCGGTGATTATAAATCGGGGCCTGAAGGTTACACAAGAAATGATATGTCTGATACTGACAGGTTGGCTTGGTTAGATTTTGTAACCCCGATTTGGGAAAAATATAAAAGCAAAATGGAGGCTGGGAGAGGCTTTGAATCAGGAAAAATTCAGTATATCGGAGATAATTACCCTTTGCTTGTCTCGGAAAATGATGGTGACAATAATGAAACCGCTCTCTCTACTGGTCTTGTTGACAAGTTGATGTCAGAGCAGGAAACAAGAGGCTATCTGGTTGAAAAATACGGTAGTGAAGATCCGTACGAAAGGCCTGATGGGATTTCGGGAAGAGAATATCTGTCCACTCTAAAAGATGATGACGTTGGTGGTAAACAAAAAAAGGTTCAAGAAAAAAACAAGATTGCTGTTATTCATATTGAAGGAGTAATTGTTACCGGCGACATCGGTTTCAACAGTGCTGGCTCAGAAGGTGTTGTAAAAAACATTAACAAGGCAAGAGATGATGAAAACGTAAAGGGGATTGTGTTAAGGGTTAATAGTCCTGGGGGGGATGTCTATGCAGGTGCAATGATTACAAATGCTTTGGAGGAGTTTCAGTCTACTGGAAGACCTGTAATTACATCAATGGGGGATATAGCTGCCTCTGGTGGGGTATGGGTGACCACTACATCAGAAGAAATTTGGGCAGAAAGCACTACCCTAACTGGGTCAATTGGTGTTTATGGCGTATATCCTGATTTGTCTCCTTTAGCCAACTGGGCGGGAATAAATTATGACGGAATAAGCATGACAAAAGCTGGAGAAGCCTATGACTTGAGAAGAGGGGTGAGTGAAGAGTTTAGTAGGGTGTACGAAGAGGGTGTGGAAAACTTCTATAAGGATTTTGTTACCAAGGTTGCTGATAATAGAGGGTTGGACTTCTCTGAAGTTCTTAAAGTTGCCGGTGGAAGAATATGGAGGGGTGACAAGGCTCTTGAATTAGGTTTGGTTGATAAGCTGGGCTCTTTGGACGACGCTGTTAATTCTATGGTCACAAAACTTGAGTTAGATGACTATAAAACTTTCTCTTATGACAACGAGATTGAGTTTGAGGATTATTTAAACTCACTGATGGTGGGAATGCTTCCTGATCAAGCTCAAGGTTTGTTGAATAGTTTTAGTGGTTTGAATAGATTGTTTTTGTCTGATAAAGACAGGTATCTGGTTGCTTATTGTTTTGATTGTGGTTTTAGGCCTTTTAAATAAGCACCTTTATAACAAACAGCTATAAACAGTTGTGTTTTTAAGGTGTGGCTGTTTTGTTGTTGTAATACATTGCACAGTGGGGAATTCCGTCCTCCATATATCTTTCTTCTCTAAACTCAAATCCAAGATCTAAATAAAATTTTTCTAAGTATGCTTGTGCTGATATTTTTATCTCTTTTTCTTCAAAGTTTCTGTCGCAAACCTCGATGCACTTTTTAACAAGTTCTTTTCCGTGCTCGTTTCCTCTTTCCTTTTCTACAACCGCTACCCTTCCAAATCCTGGATTGTTTGGATAGTAATCTCCTTTTTCAAAGATCCTTCCATAAGCAATTAGCTCACCTCCCTTGAACCCTGACAAATGGATTGCTTTATAGTCTTTATCGTCAAAATCATTATAAAGAATCTCTTGTTCTACAACAAAAACTTCACACCTTAATTTAAAAATCTCATAGAGCTCTTTAGTGTTTAACTCATTAAACTTTTGCTCTTTCCATTCAATCATTCTTATCAATTTTTTTTATTCTTCTTTCATGCCTTCCTCCTTCAAATTCTTTTTCTATAAAAACATCTATTATGTTTAATATCTCTTCCTCTTTTAAAAATCTTGAAGGAATGCTTATGATGTTGGCGTTGTTGTGTTGTTTTGCTAAAGAGGCTATTTCTTCGCTCCAGCAAATTGCTGCTCTTATCCCCTCGTGTTTGTTTGCGGTCATTGCCGCTCCGTTTCCACTCCCGCAAACAATAACCCCAATTTCTGCTTTTTTATCTTTAACTTCTACTGATACCGGGTGTATAAAGTCTGGGTAGTCAACGCTTTCCTCTCCATCATATCCTTTGTTGATAACCTGATGTCCCTTATTTACTAAATGTTGTTGTATTCTTTCCTTTACTTCAACGCCTGCGTGATCATTTCCTATTGCTATTATCATATCCTTTAAAGTAATAATTCCTTTATAATTTTTTTATATGTTGTTGATACTTGTTTTGTTATTCTTGATAACTATTTAGTTTTCGTTTTCTTAACATCGTTTCTCTTTTTTCCAACACCTTTTTTGGTGTTTTGTTGATTTAACTTGTTAACATCTTCTGTTTTTCACCCCTTATTAACATCTGTTTATTTGTGTTGCTTGTCTCTGTTTTTCAGCTTTTTATCTTGTTTATTATTTGTTTGTTTTTTTGTTTTTTTGTTTACTTCTGTTTTTTTGATTTCAATTTGTTAAGAAATTAACACCCTATATAATACTATTAATTTATTAAATATTAATTATTATAAATATGTTTAAATGTTTATTGGTAATAAAAATTATCTCGCTTTTATTAACAGTATCTTTGATTTTTAAAAAAGGATAAATGTCTAAAAAAAAGAAGGAGATTAAGGGTTTAGAGAGGAAGATAACATCTTTGATAATAAGCTCGCCTAATAGGGAGTTTAATTATAAACAAATAGCTTTTTCTATAGGAGTGAATGACACGAAAGGAAGAAGCGATATAATAAAAGTATTAAACACCTTGTTGAAGAAAGAAAAGATTTTGAGTGTAGGGAAGGGAAAGTTTATAGCGCCAGCAATACAACAAGAATCAGCAGAAGGAACACTAGAAATAACCACAACGGGAAGAGGTTATGTTGTGTGCGAAGATCTAGACGGAGATGTTATGATTGAGCAAAGAAATCTCAATAAAGGGTTGCATGGAGATATAGTCAGAGTTGTAACCGGCAAGAAAAACAGTAAGAACAAGTATGAAGGAAAAATAGTAGAGGTAATAGAAAGAAAAAAAGAGGTTTTTGTTGGGGTCTTTCAAAAAAGCAAAGAGTATGCTTTTGTAAACACACGAAACGCAAGGATGTATACAGACTTTTTTATAACCAGAGAAGAGATGAAGGATTATAAGGATGGAGAAAAAGTAGCTGTAGAGATTAAAAGCTGGGAAAAACCAAAAGACTCACCACAAGGAAGGATAATTAAGAGTTTTGGTTTTGGAGATGATGCTCTTGATGCATATTCAATATTATATGAATATGGCTTGTCAACAGAGTTTGAAGAAGAAGTTGAGCAGGAGGCTGCTAAAATAAAACCTGTAATCAAAAAAGAAGAAATAAAGAAAAGAAGAGACATGAGGGGGGCGATGACGTTTACGATTGATCCTGTTGATGCAAAAGATTTTGATGACGCAATATCTTTTAAGGTTCTGGGAGAAAACAAATACGAGGTGGGAGTTCACATAGCAGACGTTTCACATTATGTTACTCCAGGCTCAAAAATAGACGAAGAAGCTCAAAACAGGGCAACCTCAGTCTATCTTGTTGACAGAGTCATACCTATGCTACCTGAAACACTATCAAACAATCTATGTTCTTTAAGACCAAACGAAGAAAAACTAACATTTTCTGCAGTGTTTGTAATGAAAAAAAACGGTGAAGTTCTAGAGGAGTGGTACGGAAAAACAGTTACAGAGTCAGACTGCAGGTTGTCTTACGAAGAGGCACAATACATTATAGAAAATGAATCCACCATCATCCCTAAAGAAGACACAATCCTTAAAGAGGAAAAAAGGGTAACTCAAAAAATAGTGGAAGCAATAACAACCTTAAACAGTGTGGCAAAAACAATTAGAAACAAAAGAATAAACAATGGCGCTCTTATTTTTGATAAATCTGAAATAAAATTTCAGTTAGACGAAAAAAACCAACCAGTAAAAATTCTTTTTAAGACATCTAAAAGCGCAAATAAGCTAATAGAGGAGTTTATGCTTTTGGCAAACAAAAAGGTGGCGGAAAAAATGAAACAAAGCAACGAGCGTTTTGTTTATAGGGTTCACGATCAACCAGACCACGAAAAACTTGAAAACCTCCAAACGATTGTAAAAAGGCTTGGTTACAACCTTAAGCTTTCAAACTCAGAACTTAATGGGTCACTAAACGATTTGTTAAAAAAAGCATTTGGAAAAAACGAACAAAACCTAATAGACACTTTAATGATTAGAAGCATGAGCAAGGCGGAGTATACAACAAAAAACATAGGTCATTACGGGCTTTCTTTTGAAAACTACACACATTTTACTTCACCAATTAGAAGATATCCTGACGTTCTTGTTCATAGATTAATTCAGGCAGAAATAGAAAAGCAGAAGATAAAAACAGAAGAGATAGAGACGCTTTGTAAACACTCAACACACATGGAGATTTTAGCAACCAAAGCAGAAAGAGATTCAATCAAGCTAATGCAAATTAAGTATATGCTTGACAAAGAAGGTCAAATTTTTGATGCGGTCATTTCTGGAGTTATAGCTAGGGGTGTGTTTGTGGAGGTGGTTGAAAATAAATGCGAAGGAATGGTTAAAGCTAAAGATCTTCCTGGAGATTATTTTGTTCATGATCAAAAAAACCACAGCTTCGTAGGAGAAAAAACAGGAAAGAAATATCAGCTAGGCGACAAAACAAGAGTTATGTTGGTGAAAGCTGATAAAGTAAAGAAAAGACTTGATTTTCAAGTCCTTAGTTGAGGCATCGAGCGGATTCGAACCGCTGTGAAAGCTTTTGCAGAGCTCCGCCTAGCCACTCGGCCACAATGCCATTGAGTGCAAAAATAAAAAAAAGATTAAACTTTCTTTCTTAATTCAACAGAATCAACATTTCCACCAATAGGAGGAGAAAGTTTTTTGATGCTAACCTCAACAGAGACAATGTTCTTGTCAATGTTTTTAATTCCACTTATTATTCTCTCAAGAACCGTTTCAAGAAGTTTTGAAGGAGCAGCCATTTCTTTTTTTATAACACTGTAAATAGAGACATAATCAACAGTGTTTTCAAGATTGTCACTTTTTTCAGCTATTTCTGTATCTACCTCAACAACAGCGTTAACAGTGTATTCCGCGCCAATAACACTTTCTTCATGAAGGCACCCATGAAAGGAATAAAACCATGCATTATTTACAGATATTTTTGACATAATTTCATCAAAGATATAAAAGTGAACACAGTTCCTAATTTGCTTTTCAATATCTTTGACAAAGTGAAGAAAAAAGGCCCAAATTTTATAGAACAAATTATTGATGGCGATATCGCCAGAGGATTTGAAAATAAAGACTTAAGGTTTAGGTTCCCCCCAGAACCAAATGGATACCTTCATATAGGACATCTCAAAGCAATATGTTTAAATTTTAATTTAGGAGAAAAATATAACGCTCCGGTTAACCTTCGTTTTGACGATACAAATCCAGAAAAAGAAGCAAAGGAATATGTAGACGCTATTAAAAACGACATAAAATGGCTGGGGTTTGAGTGGGACAAAGAGTGCTATGCATCAGATTATTTTAATCAGCTTTATGATTGGGCAACAACTTTAATTAAAAAAGACCTAGCGTATGTGGACTCACAATCATCAGATGAAATAGCAAGCCAAAAAGGCACCCCAACAAAAGAAGGTAAAGCAAGCCCTTTTAGGAGCAGAGAAAAAGAGGAGAGTTTAAAGATTTTTAAAGAAATGTTTGAGGGCAATCACGATTCAGGAAAACATGTCTTAAGGGCTAAAATAGACATGAGCTCTCCAAACATGTTAATGAGGGATCCAGTTTTATACAGGGTTATGAATGTAGATCACCATAGAACTGCAGGTAAATGGAAGGTGTATCCAATGTATGATTGGACACACGGAGAATCAGACTACATTGAGCAGGTTTCACACTCTCTATGTACTTTAGAGTTTGAGCCTCACCGTGAGCTTTATGACTGGTTTTTAGATGCAATTAGCCCACTTAATGGAATAAGGCCTAAACAAAGAGAGTTTTCTAGACTCAACCTTTCTTATACAATTACAAGCAAAAGGAAACTCGCGTTGTTAGTCGAAGAAAACCTGGTAGATGGTTGGGACGACCCTAGAATGCCAACTATTTCAGGCTTAAGAAAAAGAGGCTACACTCCAGAGTCACTTAAAAACTTTGCTTTAACTGTAGGCGTATCAAAAAGAGAAAATGTTATAGACGCATCACTCTTAGAGTTCTGTATTAGAACCCATTTGAACCAGGTTGCACCCAGGGCTATGGCTGTTTTAGACCCAATAAAAATAAAATTAATTAATTACGAAAACGAAAGTGGGGAAAAAATCAATTTTGACATAAATCCTCAAGAAAAAGAACTCGGAACAAGAGAAATTAATTTTTCAAAGGAACTATATATTGAAAACGAAGACTTTCAAGAAAACCCAGTGGATGGTTTTTTCAGACTTTCATTAGGAGAAGAGGTTAGGTTGAAAAACGCATACATTATTAAAGCTGTAGATGTTGTTAAGGACGAGAAAGGGAAAGTTAAAGAGGTTTTGTGTGAGTATGACAGTAAAAGTAGAAGTGGATCAAACACTCCTGAAAGTAATAGAAAAGTAAAAGGAACAATTCACTGGGTTTCAGCGACAGACTCTGTTAAAGCAAGGGTAAACATATACGACCGCTTATTTAAAGTTCCAGAGCCAGGAAAGGAAAACGACCTTAAAAACGTGGTTAATCAAAACTCACTAGAAGTAAGAGAGGCTTTTGTTGAACCATATTTAGCAGAAACCTTAGAAACTCAGCAATTTCAATTTCAAAGACTTGGATACTTTGTTAGAACAGACAACAAAAAAACCCTAGAGTTTAATAAAACTGTAGGGTTAAGAGATAGTTGGAAAAAATAGAACCAACAAGGTTATTCATTTTCGAATTCTCCAAATTCAGGAGCTTGTGGAGCTTCAGGCTTGTTTGAAGGAATGCTCTTAGAAGAGCTCCCAGAATTTTTTTGATTTTCTTTTTGCATTGCCTCACCTATTTTGCTACTAGCAGTAAATGCAGCCACCATATCATTTAACATTGTGCTTCCTGCTTGAGGAGAGTTGGGCATAAGGATAAGGTTTGAGTTTGTTTCTCCTCCTATTGATTGAAGTGTGTCATAGTGTTGTGTTACAACAATTAAAGCAGAAGCCTCCTGCGAATTTATACCAACAGAACCAAGTGTTCCTACAGAATCCTCAATACCTTTTGCAATCTCTCTTCTTTGATCTGCTATACCCTGACCTTGTAGTCTTTTGCTCTCAGCCTCAGCTTTTGCTTTCTCTACCATTAAAATTCTTGCAGCATCACCCTCGTATTGAGCTGCTGTTTTTTCTCTATCAGCAGCGTTAATTCTGTTCATTGCTATTTTAACCTCAGCATCTGGTTCAATATCTGTAACCAGCGCTTTAACAATGAAATAACCATATTCATCCATTGCCTCTCCTAGTGACTGTTTAACTGCGACAGCTATATCGTCTTGTTTTGAAAAAACATCATCTAATTTCATTTTAGGCACCTGAGAACGAATTAAGTCAAAAACGTAAGATGTTATTTGATCTTGAGGAAAATCAAGCTTATAAAAGGCGTCAAACACTTTTGAGTCAACAACCCTATACTGAACTGAAACTTTCAGTTTTACAAAAACATCATCGCTGGTTTTTGTCTCCACAACAACATCTAGTTGAAGAACCTTTAAGCTTAGCTTTCCAGCAATCCTATCCACAAGAGGGATTTTTACCTGAAGACCAGGACCTCTAACAGATTGAAACTTACCAAACCTTTCTACTATTGCAGCAGACTGTTGTTTTACAATAAAGATTGTAGAGATAAGTATGAAAAAAAGAAAAAGTATAATTAAGGGTGTTGTAAAAAAACTCATTTTTATATTTTATTTGTTAAACATTCAATTCTATGTAAGGTCTCTTCAGGACCTATAAGTTCAATAATTTTAAATAAATCAGGGCCAGATAAATTTCCAACCAGACATAAACGAAGAGTTTTCATTATGTTTCCAAATGAAATTTCACTCTTTGATCCAAAAGCCATTAGCTTTTCTTTAAGCTCTTTGGGATTTGATATTATCGATTCATTTAATTTACAAAAATTTAAAATATCAAAAGCTAACTCTCTTCCAATTTTTTCAACCACAGCCAGATCATACTCTTTGGGTTGTCTAAGAAAAACAGCCAACTCTCTGCCTAGGTCATGGGAAGTGTTAAGCCTCTCTTTTACTAAATCAATAATTTCAACAGACTTTTTAGAGGTGTATTTTTCATTTAACTGAAGTGAAGATTCTTCCGACAAAGTGAGAAGCTTTTCTGCTGAAAAATCCTTCATGTGAAGGTGGTTTACCCATAAAGCTTTTTTAAAATCAAAACGAGCACCAGATTTATTAATATCTCTGTCATTAAACTCTTGAACCAGTTCATCAAGGGAGTATTTTTCTCTATCAGAGCTATTACTCCAACCCAATAGAGCTAGATAATTAACAAGTCCTTCAGGTGAAAAACCCGCTTCCTTAAACCCTTTTGAATCTTCCCATTTTACCGCAAAAACTGGATGTCCCTGCTCTTCTGCGTCTCTTTTTGAAAGCTTTCCAGCGCCTGAGCTTTTGAGTATTAAAGGGAGGTGGTAGAACTTTGGAGGATCCCAACCAAAATGTTCATATAAAAGAACATGGGAGGGTAGAGAAGAAAGCCACTCTTCTCCTCTTATAACAGAGGTTATTTTCATTTCATTATCATCAACAACATTTGCCAGATGGTATGTCGGCATGCCGTCAGACTTTAATATTATCTTATCCTCTAGCTCTTCTGATTTGAAATTTAGGCTTCCCCTAACCTGATCAACTACGTTAATAATTTTTTTTTCAGGAACGATCATTCTGACAACAAACCTCCCAGACCCTACTCTTCTTTTGGTTTCTTCTTCACCTAAAGAGAATGAGTTTGCTAAGCTTTTTCTTGTCGTAAAATTGTACTTAAAGTCTCCGCCTGAGTTTTTTCTTGCTTGATCAAGTTCATCTGCAGTATCAAAAGCATAATAGGCTAGCCCTTTTTTGATTAATGAAGCAACGCTTTTATTATAAAGAGCCTTTCTTTCACTCTGTTTAACAGGGCCTTCGTCAAACTTTAACCCCAACCATTTTAGGGAATCTATAATGTGTTTTTCAGCTCCACTGACTGTTCTTTTTGAGTCCGTGTCTTCTATTCTTAGGATAAAACTACCTCCGCTTTTCTTAGCTATTAAATAATTAAAAAGAGCGGTTCTAACTCCCCCAATGTGAAGTGGTCCTGTTGGGCTTGGCGCAAATCTAGCTCTTTCTACCATTCCTCAAATATAACACCATATTATTCCTTATTGAAATTATCCTAAAGAATTGATTTATATTTGTCAAAATATGCAGAATATTAAATTTATTGGATCGCCTGAAGGGCTTTTAAACGAAACCACCATCTCTTCTGTGCTTGTTAGTTTTGCTACAAGCGAAGGGTATAAAATAGATGCGATTGAATATAGTTTTATTGATTCTGACAAAATGCACACCTTAAACAAGGACTATCTTAATCACTCAACAGACACTGATATAATAACCTTTGACTATTCAACGGACAGGACTATACTTGCCGAGGTTTATGTGTCCAAAGAAATGATGGCCAACAATGCAGTCGCTTACTCTCAAACTATTGAAAATGAGGCAATTAGACTAGTTTCGCATGCTTTGTTTCATTGTATGGGATATAAAGATAAGTCTGCCAAGGAAAAAGAAATAATGAGAGGCAAAGAGGAGGACTTTCTCTCTGCTGTTTCACGTGAAACAAAACAAAATGTTTAATTCAAGGTACGATGTTATAGTTGTTGGAGGCGGCCATGCTGGAGCTGAGGCGGCGGCATCATCTGCAAACCTTGGAGCTAAAACCTTGTTGGTTACCATGAACCTTCAGACTATTGGCCAAATGTCATGTAATCCAGCAATGGGAGGAATTGCGAAGGGTCAAATTGTTAGAGAGATAGACGCTATGGGGGGTTACAGTGGTGTGGTTTCAGATCTAACAGCAATTCAATTTAAAATGCTTAATAAATCTAAAGGACCTGCAATGTGGAGTCCAAGGGTTCAATCAGATCGTGCACAATTTGCGCTTAAATGGCGTGAACTTCTTGAAAAAACACCAAACCTAGACTTTTATCAAGACATGGTTGTAGGGTTAATCGTAGAAAAACATAAAATTGAAGGAGTTATTACGGGTCTTGGAAATAAGATTTACTCTAAATCTGTTATTCTAACTAACGGCACATTTTTAAATGGCCTTATTCATGTTGGAGATAAAAATTTTGGAGGAGGACGCGTAGGGGAAAAATCATCTACAGGCATTACAGCCGACCTAGAATCCCTTGGCTTTGTTTCAGGCAGAATGAAAACAGGCACCCCGCCAAGAGTTGACGGAAGATCGTTAGACTACTCTCTCATGGAGGAGCAGCCGGGAGATTTAAATCCTGGAAAATTTAGTTATTTAGAAAACATTAAGCCTCTTCAAAGCCAAACAAGTTGTCATATTACTCACACAAATTCTCGTGTTCATGATATTATGGCAAGCTCTTTTGATAAATCTCCAATGTTTAATGGAAGCATTAATAGTACAGGACCAAGGTATTGCCCTTCTATCGAGGACAAAATAAGTAGGTTTTCTGAAAAGGAAAGACATCAAATATTCGTCGAGCCAGAAGGATTAAATACCGTGGAGGTCTATGTAAACGGATTCTCTACATCAATGCCAGAAGACGTCCAGTATTCAGCAATTAAGGAAATAAAGGGGTTTGAGAATGTTAAATTCTTTAGACCAGGTTATGCCATAGAATATGATTATTTTCCACCTACCCAACTTAAATTAACGCTAGAAACAAAGCTTGTTGAAAACCTTTTCTTTGCTGGCCAAATTAACGGAACCACTGGTTACGAAGAAGCTGCTGCGCAAGGCCTGATGGCTGGAATAAATGCTTTTTCCAAGGTTTTTTCCAAAGACCCACTTATACTTACAAGAAGCGAAGCGTACATAGGGGTTTTAATTGATGATCTTATAACAAAAGGCACTGAAGAGCCATACAGGATGTTTACATCCAGAGCGGAGTACAGAACACTTTTAAGGCAAGATAATGCAGACATAAGGTTAACAGAGAAAGCTTTTAATATTGGGCTTGCATCGGAAGAAAGACTTTTAAAAGTTGTTGACAAGCAAGAAAAAGTTAAAGATTTTGTTGGTTTTTTTGAACAAACAAGCTTTGATTTGAGCGAGGTAAATAAAATTTTAGACTCTGTAGGGTATGAACCTGTTCCTCAAAAAGGAAAGCTTGCAAAAATTTATTCAAGACCAAATGTAAAACAAGAGCACATAAACAAATTGACTCAGGTTAAAGACTATATTGACAAACACAGCCTTGATGATGATGTTTTAGAACAAACGGAGATTCAGATAAAGTATAAGGGATATATTGAAAAAGAAAAGAACAACGCGGACAAACTACAAAGACTAGAAGACATAAAGATACCAGACAGCTTTGACTACAACCCGTTAGCTTCATTATCATTTGAGGCAAAAGAAAAATTAAACAAAATAAGACCATCTACGCTATCTCAGGCGTCTAGAATAAGTGGCATAAAGCCAAGCGATATAAGTGTACTTTTAGTTAAAATGGGCAGGTAGTTGTTCCACGTGAAACAGATGTTTAAAAAAGATTCGACAGCACACAGGGTTAAAGACTTCATCGTCTCTGATAGGTTTTTTAATATTTATGAAGATGCTGAAAGTAAGATATTGTGGACTGATGTTGACAAATCACACAACCATCTGAAATATTATTTATCAGATAATTATATTCCGCATTCTGACAAAAAAGGACTGTTAGGTTTCGTCTACAGCTTTTCTCAGAGGCTAATGTTTGTGTATAAAAGAATTCTTTTAATGAAACAGCTTAATGAATCTAGGAGTGTTCTTGACTATGGCGCCGGCGATGGAAAGTTTGCAAATTATTTAGAAAAAAGAGGAAAAAAAATATTTACCTACGATCCACTTAAAGGAAACAGTTCAAACAGCATAAATTTGTCTCAAAACACTGATTTTCAAGCAGATATGGTGATGATGTGGCATGTTCTTGAACACATTCCAGATCTGAAAAAGGTTTTCCCCCAAATATTAGAGACGGTGAATAATAATGGATTTTTAGTTATAGCTGTTCCAAATAGAGATTGTTTTGATGCAAAATATTATAAAAACCACTGGGCTGCTTGGGATGTCCCAAGACATCTTTATCACTTTAACCATAAGTCGCTATTAAACTTTATGTCTAGTTATGGACTTTCATTTGTTTTTAAAAGACCTCTAACTTTAGATTCTTATTACGTTTCTTATTTATCAGAAAAATATAAGAAGGCGTCATTTCCATTATTTTCAGGGTTTATTATAGGGTTTTTATCTAATTGTTTAGCACTATTTACCTCAAACTACTCTTCATCAGTTTATGTCTTTCGAAAAAACTAATCTTCTGAAACGTTTATAAGCTTTGTAAGATGTATAGCAAAGTTTGTGAAGACAATTTTAGAATTTACGTTTCTGGAAATAGAGTAATGAGAGTCTTCAATTAAGCTTATAATTTCTATTAAATTTTTGCTGTGGATGAACGGAGCAAGGTTTTCTATTTTAAAATTAGAGTTTGAAAGAAACGAGTTAAGGTTTTGCGACCTATAGCTAACCAACATAGCCTCTCTTACAAGAAAAGAACAGTACCCTAAAAACTCCTTTTGCTGCTCCCTTGAATTTGTAGAAATTTTCTCTGCCCATTTTGTTAAATCTAAGATAGCTTTCTTGCTTTTTTTTGCTAAAAAAGCAAACCTTAGACATTCAATAAAATTTTGCTCATGAGATATTGCTGCAACATCTTCGTTAATGTAATTCATAGAACGAGCAATACTACCCCTTGAAGAATTAGCAATTAATCCGTGCTCAACTCCATCAAAGGATCTTTCAAGAAAAGCTTTATGATCGTCATAGCTAATTGGCCTCATTGTGGAAATCTGACATCTAGAAATAATAGTTGGCAAAACATCTTGAAGACTGTTGGTAATCAATATAAAGTATGTGTTTATTGGCGGTTCCTCAAGAATTTTTAAAAGCTTGTTAGAGGTTTGAGCCATCATGGATTCAGCCCCCCAGAAAATAAAAACTTTATTGCCCCCCAAAAAAGGTTTTAAAACAGCCTTTTTCTGAACCTTATCCACCTCAGAAACTTTTATAGAGCCCTGCGATGTAGTATTGCCAGCAAAATTTGACCATTTTTGAAAATCAGAAAACGGATGCTGCTTTACAAAGTCTAACCAGTCATTGTAAATGTTGTCACTTTCTTTTAAAGACGCAAACGAGGGAAAGGAAAAATACAGATCAGGGTGATCTAAAACATCTCCTGAAAAAGAACTGTTCTCAAGTAAACCTCTGGCAATTTCTATTGCTAGATTTAGCCCACCATAACCATCTTTATCAATAATGATTTTTGATTGTGGATATGTGTTTTTTTTAATAGAGTTATAGATCTTATCTTTTAAGTCATGCTGGCCTAAAATTCTATCTAAATTCATACTCAAATATATAGCATATTATATCTTTGTCCACAAAATAATATTAACATGTTTTTTCTAGACAATCAAGATTTAACCAACAAGAAAGCAATTATTAGAGTTGACCTAAATGTCCCTCTAGATAAAAATAACAATGTAACAGACACAACAAGAATTGAGGCGTGTATAGAAACGGTTGATAAAGTTATTAAACTAGGAGGGTCATGTATTTTACTCTCTCACCTGGGAAGACCTAAAGGAAAAGACGATAAACTGTCATTAAAACACATCGTTGATACGGTTTCTTTAATTTTAAAAAGACCGGTTGCCTTTCATAAAGACTGTATTGGAAGTGAAGCGGAACTTGCCACTTCCCTTTTAAGGCCGGGTCAAATTATGCTTATGGAAAACGTTAGATTCTATGAAGAGGAAACAGATGGAGACACAGGGTTTGCTCAAAGCTTATCCAAACTAGGAGACATTTATATAAATGACGCCTTTGGAACATGTCATAGAGAACATTCTTCTACAGCAGTAATTTCAAAGTTTTTTCCTGGAAAAAAATTCGCAGGAAAACTACTACAAAAAGAACTTGAGGTTATTAGTCAAATTGCTGAGGAAGGAAAAAAACCAGTATTGGCAATATTAGGTGGAGCAAAAGTTTCAAGTAAACTAAAAATACTTTACAATCTAATACATAAAGTAGACAGAATTATAATTGGAGGAGGAATGGCATACACATTTATAAGAGCAAAAGGTGGAACAATAGGCAATTCACTATTTGAAGAAGAGTTAATTGAAAACGCCAAAGAAATATTAATTATTGCTGAGGAATCTGGAAAAGAGATTATTTTACCGGAAGACTCACTTGCCTCAACAGATTTTGATAATAATGAGAAGATAAAGACTTTTAAAACATCAGAAATTGAAGAGGGCTGGATGGGTTTAGATATTGGAGGAGAATCTATAGAGAAGTTTAATAAAGCAATTCTCTCAAGTAATACAATTTTCTGGAATGGGCCAATGGGAGTTTTTGAAAAGGAAAAGTTTTCTCTAGGAACAAGATCAATTTGCAACTCTCTTAAACAGGCAAAAGAAAAAGGCGTAAATGTTATTGTAGGAGGAGGAGATTCAATAGCCGCTCTAAAAAAGCTTGGAAATAAAGAATGGGTTACCTATATTTCTACCGGAGGAGGCGCTCTTTTAGAAAGCCTAGAGGGTAAGATCCTTCCAGGAGTTAAAGCCTTATCAGATGATTCTTAAAAAGAAACTTCAATTATTATTAATTACCCTGTTATTTGCTTCTTGCCAATCAGATAGTTCAAAAGCATTTGTTCCAGAATCAAACGGAAACATTAACACTTTAACAGTTGTTATGGACAAGAGTTTATGGGTGGGGGATTTAGGAAAAAAGATTAAAAAAGTCCTAACAGAGCCATATGAAGGGCTTCCTTTTGATGAACCAAAATATGACTTGTACCACCTAGAATCATCAATTTTTACTGGCTTTGCAAGAAGCAGTAGAAATATAGTTGTTTTTAATAAAGACACAACAGACCAAGGTTTTAGGATAATAAAAAATCTTTGGGCAAGGCCTCAGATAACAGCTATTATAACAGGAGAAGACGAAGCGGTAATGAGTTTTTACTTTGAAGAAAACAAAGACCTATTGATGAGGTCTATTGATGAAAACGAAAGGATTGAAAAAATAAGAAGAATGTCAATATCTCCAAATAAGGATAAAGAATTAAAAGAAAGATTAGGAATAGCTTTAACTTTTCCAGATGCATACGAAACAGTGAAAGACACAACTAATTTTGTATGGATAGAAAAACAAGTTGTAAAAGGACACTTAAATATAATAGCATACACACTCCCCCTTGACATAGACCTTAAGAAAATAGAAGAGAGAATACCAAAAATAAGGGATTCAATAGGAGAAATTTTTATTCCAGGAAGAGTTCCAGGATCTTATATGATTACAGAAAGAGCCTATCTTCCCTACTACTATAAAACAAAAGTAAATAGGCTTGATGCTATATTGACAAAGGGAACATGGGAGGTTCAAAACGATTTTATGGCAGGGCCTTATGTTAACTACATAATCAACGACACCATAAATAAAAGAAAGATTGTAATAGAAGGATTTTCGTTTGCACCATCAGAAAGCAAAAGAAACTACATGTTTGAACTAAACACGATTATAACAACAATGAAGTTTGTTAATTAGAATATTTATTCTTTAGAATCCTCGTCTTCTTCCTTAGTAGCTTTTTTAAATTCCTTAATTCCACTTCCAAGCCCTTTCATAAGCTCAGGAATTTTTCTGCCACCAAACAGTAAAAGAACAACGATAACTATTAAAATAATTTGAGGTCCACCGATCATATTTGAAAATTTATGGAACATAAGTTCCTTTTAACAAATTTACAGAATTATTTTTTGTAATATGAATTTATTGTTCAGATAATAACTTATGCCTAACTATACATATATTTGCATTAATGCCAAAAAAGAAAAAACATACCCTATTAGACAAACTGTCTGAGCGTTTTCACATTCTTTTAGTTAATGAAAAAACACTTGCAAAGAAAAAACTTTTTTCGTCCTCAACTATAAATCTTGCAGGATCAATAGCATTCGTTTTTTTATTATTATTATCCACCTCTTTCATTGTAATATATTTTACACCATTAAAAGAATACTTTAGAGGCTATACCAGTATTGAACTTCGAGAAAATGCGGTTGAAAATTCAATGAAATTAGACTCTTTAGAAAATCTTTATTTAGCCCAAAGCAACTATATAAAATCATTAAAAAACATTCTTTCTGGAAACGTGTCTTTTGATGAGATTAAAGAAAACACATCATCTTTAGAAACAAATCAAGTAGAGCTTGAAATTGTTAAAACAAATAAAGAGGACTCGCTTTTAAGAGCGCTTGTTGACGAAGAAGACAAGTATAATGCACTAGAAATCGAGGGAGAAAGATTTACAACTGTTTTATTTCCACCTGTAAAAGGTGAATTGTCATCAGGGTTTGACTATGATAACAAACATTATGGAGTAGATATAGCTATGCCGGAGAATTCTCCTGTTCATTCAATTAGTGAAGGTATTGTTGTTTTTGCAGAGTGGACATCAGAAACAGGCTTTGTGATTATAGCGGAACATCTCAATGGGCTAACCTCTATTTATAAACACAACTCATCAATTGTTAAATCCCAGGGAGACAGAATACAAACAGGTGAAATAATTGCATTTACGGGGAATACAGGATCATTAACAACTGGACCACATCTTCATTTTGAATTATGGTATCAAGGGGAGCCAGTAGACCCAAAGAACTATATTGAATTCTAAATGAAAACAATAATCACAATATTATTTGCCAAACTAATTAGAAGGAAAAATAAAAAATGGATTTCAAACCCTGTCAAATGGCAAGCTAAAACATTTAATAAATTAATTTCCTCAGCATCAAACACAAGCTTTGGAAAGGACCACGCCTTTTCAAAAATTGAATCTTATGATGACTTTAAAAAGCAAGTGCCGATAAGAGACTATGAAGCTCTTAAACCATATGTAGACAAGGTTGTTGCAGGAGAAAAAAACATTTTATGGCCGGGAAAACCACTCTATTTTGCTAAAACTAGCGGCACAACATCTGGAGCAAAATACATTCCTATAACCAAAGAGTCAATAAAAACACATGTTAATTCAGCTAGAGACGCACTATTAAACTATTTCTTAAAAACGAAGAACTATAATCCGGTTAACGGAAAGCACATGTTTTTACAAGGTAGTCCCACTCTTGAAAAGAAAAACGGAGTTTATTTAGGAAGACTTTCAGGGATAAGCGCGCATTATGTACCAAAGCTTTTTTTAAAAAACAGAAAGCCTTCATGGTCTACAAATTGTATTGATGACTGGGAAGAAAAGGTTGATAAAATAATTGAAGAAACAGTGGGAGAGAAAATGACAATTATAGCAGGAATACCATCTTGGGTTCAGATGTATTTTGAAAAAATTGTTTCAAAGGAAAACAAAACAATTAGTGAAGTTTTTCCCCAATTATCACTTTATGTTTACGGTGGCGTAAGCTATGAGCCATATAGATCAACATTTAATAAGCTATTTGGAAAAAACATAGACACTTTGGCAACCTTCCCTGCCTCTGAAGGATTTTTTGGATATCAAGACGTTTTCTCAGAAGATCAAACAGACCTTTTATTACTTCTAAATAATGATATTTTTTATGAATTTATTAAAGCTAAAGATTTTTTGAAGGGAGATTATGAGAGAATAAGTTTAAAAGATGTTGAATTAAACGTAAACTATTTGTTAATCATTTCAACATCAGCAGGACTCTGGGCATATAACATCGGAGATACTATTAAGTTTACATCAAAGGAGCCATACAGAATTATTGTCTCAGGAAGAATTAAACATTTTCTTTCAGCATTCGGCGAGCACGTAATCTCAGAGGAAGTAGAGAAAGCCATAAAGATTGCAACAGCTAATCACGGTGTTACAATAAGAGAGTTTACAGTTGCGCCAAACATTAATCCTTCGCAAGGACTTCCTCGTCATGAATGGTATATAGAGTTTGAAACAACACCGGAAGACATAAAGAGCTTTTCTGCAACCCTGGAAAAAGAAATGATTAGCCAAAATATTTATTATAAAGACCTTATACATGGAAATATAATTCAGCAATTAGATGTAATTCATGTTAAAAAAGGAGGGTTTAACAATTATATGAAATCAGTAGGAAGATTGGGGGGTCAAAATAAGGTTCCAAGACTTTCTAATGATAGACTAATAGCAGACAAACTTAATAATTTCAACTCTTGAAAAGGAAAGCAACCGTTGTCTATTCTGTTGAGAGAAGTTTTGTAAAGTCAGACATTTCAATTCTTGAAGCACTTGACCTTAAAGTTTATAAAATTCATTCAAGTCCAGAAAAAAACCTGTTTAAGTTTTTGTTAAACAGAATAATGGAAAAACTTAAATCTATTCTTTACCTGTCTAGATCTAAATTTTTAATTTCATGGTTTAATGATTATCACTCATTTATACCCATTTTAATTTCAAAACTCTTCTTTAAAAAATCTATCATTATTGTTGGAGGGTATGACGCTATTGTTGACAAAAAAAACAATCACGGTCTTTTTTTTAAAGGCGGCTTAAGATCAACGATTGCAAAACTTAACTACAAAATGGTAAATGAGGTGTGGGTAGTTCACAAATCCCTAGAAAATGGCTGTGATTTTGCAAAACAAAAATTTAATATTATTTCTGGAGTAAGACGGTTTACTTCCAAAAAAAACATTGTTATTAAAGAAATAAACACAGGCTATGACACAAGATTTTGGAACTATGATCAAAGTGAAGAAAAAACAGGAGTATTAACTGCAGCGTTTTTTTCGGATAAAAGGGTTATAAATATTAAAGGGCTGAACATCTTTAATCAACTAGCCTCCTTTCTTCCAAATGTAAACTTTACAATTGTAGGTGAATCAGGCATAAGAATTTCAGAATTTATAAATTTAGAACCAAACATTAAAGTAATGGGCGTGCAAACTAAAAGTGAAATGAAAGAACTTTATCAAAAAAATAAATTTTATTTTCAAGGCTCTAGACTGGAAGGTCTTCCAAATTCACTTTGTGAAGCTATGTTATGTGGTTGTATTCCTGTTGGCTCTAGAGTTTTTGGAATTCCTGATGCAATTGGAACAACAGGGTTTTTGTTTGACACAGAAAAAGATATAGAGCAGATCGTAGAATTTATAAACTCTGATTTAGGAGCTACAGATTTAAAAAAAGCTAGAAATCGAATTGTAAGAAAATACGATATTTCTAAACGAACTGAAAAGATAAGGCAAAACATTTTTTGATGGAAATAGCAGTATTAGGGTTTGTTGGGTCTAAAAATATCGGAGACTATATTCAAACAAAAGCAGCAATAGACATAATCGATTCCAAAAAAACAAGAATTCTTGATAGAGAAAATCTTGACAAATACAACGATGATGACATAAAAACAATAGTTAATGGATGGTTTATGGAAAACCCTAAAAACTGGCCTCCTAGCAATAGGATTATACCTTTATTTATATCATTCCACATTAACCCTTCAGCCCAGGGCGAGCTTCTTAAAAAAGAGTCTTTAGAATATTTAAAAAAACATGAACCAATAGGGTGTCGAGACCACTACACCAGAGACATTCTCATAGAAAAAGGAATTAAGGCATATTATTCTTCATGTGTTACAACCTCATTGCAGCGAAGTAAATATTTAAAAAAGAACAAAAAGCCGGAGGGAATAATTGTAATAGGCGCCTTTGATAGACTCGACCCGTCAATAAACAAAAAGACATTTAGCCAGCTAATTATATCAACCCTTAAGTATCCATTAAAAAAAATAGTATATAATTTAAAATTATTAAAATTCAATAAGCATTTAAATAATCAAAAAACCACAATTAAAAGACATAGTCAGATTGTAAGCAAACCTATTATATCTCATAATGAGGGGTTAAAATTAGCAGAAGAGATGTTAGAAAAAATAGCAAGTAGCGAAATTCTTATTACATCAAGAATTCATGCCGCGTTACCTGCTTTAGCAATGGGGTTAAAAGTTGTGTTTATTGATGAAGGACTTAAGCATGACAATCATAAGCAAAGACTTTCAGGATTAAGAAATTATTTCACCTCTACCAATCTTAAGGATTTTTTTATGATTAATTTAGACAACCTGATAAATGCTCAAGCAGATAGAAATCATGTTAAAAAAATAAAACTGACAATAAATAAATTTTTAAATCAATGAACATTTTAGTCTTAGGTTCAGGAGGAAGAGAACATGCGATAATTAAGAGTATGTCAAAAAGCAAAAAGTGTACAAAGCTTTATGCACTTCCGGGAAATGGAGGAACTTCACTTTTAGCTCAAAATATTCAAGGAAACGTTAATGATTTTGACCTAATTAAGAAAGTGGTTAAAGAAGAGGATATTTCGATGGTTTTTGTTGGGCCTGAAGATCCAATTGTAAACGGGATATATGATTATTTTATGTCAGACCAACATCTTAGTAAGGTTAAAATCATTGCACCAAGCATGCAAGCAGGCTCATTGGAAGGAAGTAAAGATTTTGCAAAAGATTTCATGGAAAAATATAATATTCCAACAGCAAGACACAAAACTTTTACTGAAGAAAACATTCATTTAGCCGATAGTTTTTTAGAAACGATGACCCCCCCATATGTCTTAAAGGCTGATGGTCTGGCAGCAGGAAAAGGAGTTTTAATACTAAACGAATTAAGTGAAGCGAAGAGAGAAATAAGAAGCATGATAATCGACAAGAAATTTGGAAAATCATCTTCAAAAGTTGTGATCGAAGAGTTTCTAGATGGAACGGAACTGTCTTGTTTTGTTTTGACAGACGGAAAGACTTATAAAACACTTCCTTTTGCAAAGGACTATAAAAAAATAGGCGAAGGGGACACAGGTTTGAATACAGGAGGAATGGGAGCAATATCTCCAGTACCATTCCTTAATAAGGAGTTTTTATTGAAAATTGAAAATAAAATTATAAAGCCTACAATTGATGGAATTTTTAATGAAAGAATGGAATATGTGGGGTTTGTTTTTATTGGCTTAATTAAAGTAAAAGAAGAACCATATGTAATTGAATATAATGTTCGAATGGGTGACCCTGAGACCGAAGTTGTTTTTCCTAGAATAAAAAACGATATAGTAGAGCTTTTAGATTCATTGGGAACCCCAAAGTTTGATAAAATACCTTTAGAAATTAACCCTAATCATTCAGCTACAGTAATTTTAGTTTCAGGGGGATATCCAGAAGACTATGAAAAAGACAAAAGTATTCATGGACTTTCTGAAATCGAGAATGTGGATGTTTTTCATGCAGGTACAAAAAAGGAAGGCAACAACTTTGTAACTAATGGAGGAAGAGTGTTGGCTGTTACATCAACTGCAAAGAAATATCAAGATGCGCTGAAAGAATCGTACAATCAAATTAAAAAGTTAGAATTTGATAAAATGTATTTTAGGAAGGATATTGGATTTGATTTATAAAAACGAGTGAGAAGTACTGTCTTTGTCTTCTTCTCCGTTATCATCAAATTCTTTTAATTTTTTTATCCAATAAGCAGCCCCCGCTATTCCAATTAAAATAAACGACCAGCTTGTTATGTTAGCAATATACCAGCTATCAAGCTGAATATTTCTTAAAATATCAAAAGGAAAGAAAAAAACTTCTTCAAAAAGCCATGCAATTGAGTAAAAAAAATCTTTAACCATAACAAAATTTATTCTACAAAATTAATACATTGAAATATGATTGCAAAGACTTTTGAAAAATTTTCTTACACTTCAGTTGGTATATCAACACTTCTTTTATTCGGAGTTTCATATTATTACACAACTCTAGAAATAAATTGGTCTTTTGTAGAGTCAAAAACTTTAAATGGAATATTAATATTTGGAGCATTGCTTCTTTCTAATTATGCAATTGACACAGTGACCAGACAGCTTACTATTGAAAGGTCAAACAGAAATGCATATCATTTATTATTATACCCATTAGTTATTATGTCCTACCCAATTGAATCTGTTGATATGAAATTTATATTGTCATCAGCGGCTATCTGGGCAGCATGGAGAAATGTGAGAATTTTTTTTGAGCTTAACAATAACTTAAAAAAAAGTAAAAGATTATTTGACGCCTGTATTCTCCTAAGCCTTTCTTCTTTGATAATTTTGGATAACCTAATTATTTTCCTCTACCCGTTACTAGTTTTAATTACAACAAATATTAAGAGAGATTTAAAACATTTTATAATACTTTTTATGACTCCACTTATTATTTTACCCTCAGCATATGTGCTTTTATCTTTTTTATCATTAGATAGTTATTTGTTTAGTTCATACTTTTTTGCAGATCAACCTCAAGCGATAGATGAGCAAAACGTTATACCTAATTCATCTAGGGTTTTTTTGATGTTTTTACGTGGGGAGAACTTTAATCTAACATATTCTTATGTCCCAATATTTATTGTGTTTGTCTTATTTGTAATTTCAGTTATAATTAAATTCTTAAGAACCTATAGCTTGCCAAGAAGAATTCTTGATCTTGTAGGTGTATTGTTTATTATATTAACTTGCTTATTCTTTTCCATGGATCAGCAACTCAGTGGTTCAGAGTTTCATTATCTCTCCCTACCTTTTGTTTATATGGTATCTCAAATTTTTGTAAAAAAATTAAAGAGTTCATATGTAAACTTTATCTTTATGTCCTTAATTGGATCTATTATAATTTTTAAATTTCTAATATGAATAATACTAATATAAGCAAGCTAGCAATTGAAATATTTGAAAAATCTGTAAACGATTATCACGTGCATGATGACATATCCCGCTTGCCTGTAAACCCCTATGAAAAGAAAACTTTTGAGCATTTACTTTATGAGAAAAACTGGATAGATACTGTGCAGTGGCATTATGAGGATATAATTAGAGACCCTGAAATTGATCCTATCGAAGGAATGAAACTAAAAAGAATGATTGATAGTTCAAATCAAAACAGAACGGAAATGGTTGAATACATTGATTCATATTTTCTAAACCTATACTCAGATGTAGTTCCTATAAAAGAAGCTAAAGTAAATTCAGAAAGCCCAGCATGGGCAATGGACAGACTTTCAATACTAATATTAAAAATCTATCACATGGATGAAGAGGCAAAAAGGACAGACGTGAGTGAGGATCATAAAGAAAACTGCCAAGCGAAGCTAGATGTTTTACTTGATCAACAAAAAGATCTTTCAGAATCAATAGATCAGCTTCTTGAAGATATTGCAAGCGGAGAGAAAAAAATGCGAGTTTATAAGCAAATGAAAATGTATAACGATGAGTCGCTAAACCCTGTTTTGTATAAAAAAGATGATTCAAAAAAAGGATAAATCTATTCTGGTTTTTAGATTTTCAGCTCTTGGCGATATCGCCATGACAATTCCCGTCTTAAGATCTTTTTTTAATACCTACCCTAATCAAAAAATAACTTTTGTTTCTAGAGGTTTTGTGGAACCTTTATTCAAAGAGTTTGATAATCTTGAGTTTGTTTCAGTTGATTTTAATAATGACTTTAAGGGGTTAAAAGGGTTGTTTAAATTATTTAAACTCTTAAGAAAAAAGAATATAAAGGCTGTAGCAGATTTACATAATGTTTTAAGAACCAAGATTCTAAATATGTTTTTTAAAATGGTCTTTATAAAAGTTCAGTCAATAGATAAAGGGAGAGCAGATAGAAAAAGATTAACTAAAAAAAACAACAAAAAATTTAAACCTTTAACGCCCATACATTATAGATACTGTGATGTTTTTAGACGCCTTGGCTTTCCAATTGATCTTACTAACCATGAGTACCCAATAAAACCATTTTTGCCTGAAAATTCAGAGGAACAAAAAATTCTATCTAAAAGCGTAAACAAAAGAATAATCGCAATAGCCCCATTTGCTTCCTTTGCGGGAAAAAACTATCCATTAGACTTGATGCAAAATGTAATAGCCTATCTTCAAAAGGAGCACAGAATTTATCTTTTTGGAGGAGGAGAAAATGAGTTAAAGCAAATTAAGATTTGGGAAAACGCTTATGATAATGTAACAGATATTGCCTCAGCCTTTAATTTAATGGAACAAATTAATATAATAAGTTATACTGACCTTATGATCTCTATGGATTCTGCGAATGGCCACATCGCAGCTAATTGTGGAGTTCCAGTTCTTACATTATGGGGAATGACTCATCCTTTTTGTGGCTTTACACCTTTTGACCAAGGAATAGAAAACTCAATAATGATTGATAGAAACCTATATCCCCAGATACCTACATCTGTTTTTGGCAACAAAATTCCAAAAGGATATGAAAGCGCTTTTAGATCAGTTGAGCCTAAAGAGGTAATTGAAAAAGCATTAGAAATTTTAAAGTTAGCTAAACCTCATCATAATTAACCTCAACTTCATCAGAGGTTGGCCTAGCCTGACATGAAAGTATATACCCTTCATCGATTTCATCGTCAGTTAATATTTGATTGTTAGCCATTTCAACAGATCCTGCGTTAAGCTTTGCTAGACAAGTGCTACAGATGCCTCCTTGACAAGAATAAGGGGCGTCTATATCGTTTTCAAGAGCCAACTCTAATATGGTTTTATCTTCCACCATTACTAGATTATGCTCGACATCATCACAAATAATTTTTACTTTTTTTGACATATACACACTGATTATCAGCGCAATATTACTAATAAAAAAGATATTTATTGAAAATAAAATTGTAGTTTTATTTCCCAATTTTTATAAAATGAAAAATTACGATTTATCAGCAAGCTGTAATACTATTGAAAAAAACAGCAGCTTTACAGGAAATTTTACTTCTGAATCAGATTTTAGAATCGATGGTTCTTTTGAAGGTAACATTGAAACAAAAGGAAAGGTGGTTATAGGAAAGAATGGAAAAATAGACGGAACAATAGTTTGTTCTTCAGCTGACATTGAAGGTAACTTTAGTGGAACAATTCATGTTCAAGATCTTTTGTCAATTAGATCCACAGGGGAAGTTCACGGAGACGTGGTAATGTCAAAACTAATTGTAGAGTCTGGAGCTGTTTTTAACGCAAAGTCATCTATGCAAAACGACGCAACAAATATAGCGCCCCTGAAAAAAATCACAAACTTCAACGACGCTCGTGAAAAAACAGCCTAAACCTTGGCTTGTATTCTCAGGATTAGTTTTTCAGATTGCAGCCATTATGTACCTGTCTTCATTGATTGGAGAATGGGCTGACTTATACTTTCAAAGTGAAAACAATTACTTCACATTAGCCCTTTCAGTTTTAGGGATAACCCTTATAATTTTTCTGATAATTTCTCAGACAAAAGATTTAAAATAACTTTTTAAATTTTGACCTCAAATGATTTTAAAAATATCTATTTATATATTACATTTGTCGCGCAAAACTTAATCTACTTTGTTTAAGCATGATATATATTAAAAGCAGATCTTTTTTCCTATCCTTGATACTATTATCTGCATCTTTTGCACATGCTAAAGAAGAAGAAAAAAAACAATCACTTCAAGAGGAGATAACAGAATATATTTACCATCACGTTCAAGACTCCCATGACTTTTCTTTGTTTTCAACTAAGGATAAAAAAACAGGCGAAAAAATTTATTATGGTTTTCCTCTTCCAGTAATATTAGTTGACGAAGGCCTTAAGTTTTTTATGTCCTCAAAGTTAGATCATGGAAAAAAAGTTGTAGAATCTTCAGGAAAATTTTACAAGCTTTATCATGGAAAAATATATGAAACTAATCAAGAAGGAAAGATATCTTACGACGAAGAAGGAGAAGTAACAAACTTGAAACCTTTAGACTTGTCAATAACAAAAAGTGTTTTCTCTATTTTACTCGTATCGATGTTAATGTTTATGTTGTTTACATCACTTGCAAAATCATATAAAGAAAATAATCAAATAGCAAAAGGAGTAGGTCGGTTTTTTGAGCCAATTGTAATTTTAATTAGAGATGAAATTGCTATTCCAAGTATTGGAGAAAATAATTACAAAAAGTACATGAGCTTTTTGCTTACTTTATTTTTCTTTATCTGGTTTCTAAATCTTCTTGGTTTGAGCCCATTAGGTGTCAATGTAACGGGAAATATAGCTGTAACTTTTGGGTTAGCATTGATTACTTTTTTAATTACAAACCTTACTGCCAACAAAACATACTGGAAACACATTTTTTGGATGCCAGGTGTTCCAGTTTGGCTTAAACCTTTATTGGCACCAATAGAACTTTTGGGAGTATTTATAAAACCTTTTTCATTAATGATAAGGTTGTATGCGAATATTCTTGCAGGTCATATTGTGTTATATAGCTTGATTGGACTAATTTTTATTTTTAAAAATCTTGTTGGATCTAGCCTATCACTCGTCCTTGTATTTTTTATATCAATAATCGAAGTTTTAGTGGCACTTTTACAAGCGTATATTTTTACTCTTTTATCGGCACTTTATTTTGGCTTTGCTGTTCAGGAGGACGATCATTAACTTTAAATAAATGTATAACTTAAATAAATAAAAATGGAAATACCTAAAATAGTCGGAGCAGGACTTGTAATCATTGGAACAGGGATCGGAATTGGACTTATCGGCCGTGGAGCAATGGATGCAATCGGAAGACAGCCGGACGCTTCAAATAAAATCCTTGTAGCAGCTATTGTAATAGCAGCACTTGTTGAAGGAATTGCTTTTGCTGCATTATTTGCAGTTAACTAATTGAATTAGTTTATGGAAAAATTAATAAGTGAATTTTCATCTGGCCTATTCTTTTGGCAGACGCTAATATTTGTTACTCTTATTTTCTTGCTTAGAAAATTTGCGTGGAAACCAATATTAGACACAATAAATGAAAGAGAAAAATCTATTAGAGACTCTCTTGATTCTGCCAAGGAAGCTAAGAAGGAAATGGAAAATCTTCAGGCAGAAAATAAAAAAATTCTCCAAGAAGCTAGAGCTGAAAGTGATGCTATGATTAATCAAGCAAAACAGTCAGGTAAAGACCTTGTTGAGAAGGCAAAATCTGATGCGCGTTCAGAAGCTGAAAATATTTTAGCTCAAGCACGTACCTCAATTGAAAATGAAAAAAGGTCAGCTATGAATGAAATTAAAAATCAAGTTGCAGATCTTTCAATTGACATTGCTTCTAAGGTTTTAGAGCAAGAGCTTGAGGATGATAAAAGTCATCAAGAATATATTGACAAACTATTAAAAGAGAAAAAATTTGACCAATAATTATGGCTCTAGGAACTTCTTCTAAAAGATATGCAAAAGCGTTAGTAAGCCACTCTATTGATGAGGGCAATCTAGATGTTATGTTTGATGAAATAAATTCATTAATCAATATTTTAGAAGAATCAGATGATTTAAAAGAGTTTATTTCTAACCCAACTATTTCAAGGGAAAACAAGACAAAGCTTTTGAATGAATTAACTGGCCAGTCTTTGCCAAATATTTCAATTTTATTAAATCTTCTATCATTAAACAACCGAGTAGATATGCTTTTAGATGTCTGTAAGGTTTTTGTTCAACAATATAATACGTACAATGATATTGTTGATGTCACCGTTACTACTCCTGTTAACATTTCAGAAAATCTTGAAAAAACAATAGAGGCATACTTGTCTTCAATTAAAGCAGGAAAAATAAAATTGACAAAAAATATAGATAAAGACTTAATTGCTGGATTTACTCTAGATTTTGACAACACAAGATTAGATGCAAGTGTTAAAAAAAGATTAGAAAAAATGAAAAAGCAATTAAAAACAACAAATTAAAAATTAAGAAATGCAAAAAATTAAACCAGCTGAAGTTTCAGCACTATTAAAAAAACAACTTGAGTCTGCAGATATCCAGTCATCATTTGATGAAGTTGGAACAGTACTTGAAGTAGGAGATGGTATAGCAAGAGTATATGGTCTTTCTAATGCTCAATATGGAGAGCTTGTATCATTTGACAATGATCTTCAAGGAATGGTGCTAAACTTGGAAGAAGATCATGTGGGGGTTGTGTTATTTGGATCCTCTAAGGGAATTAAGGAGGGTGACACCGTTAAGAGAACAAACCAAATTGCATCTATAAAAGTTGGTGAGGGAATTCTAGGAAGAGTTGTAGATACTTTAGGTAATCCAATTGACGGAAAAGGACCAATAAAAGGTGAACTTTTTGACATGCCAATCGAAAGAAAAGCACCAGGTGTTATTTATCGTCAACCAGTAAATGAACCTCTCCAAACAGGAATAAAATCTATTGATGCTATGATCCCAATAGGAAGAGGTCAAAGAGAGTTAGTGATTGGAGACAGACAGACAGGTAAAACAACAGTATGTATTGATGCTATATTAAATCAAAAAGAATTTTATGATGCAGGGGAACCAGTTTTTTGTATTTATGTTGCGATTGGTCAAAAAGCATCTACTGTTGCAGGAATCGCAAAGACTTTAGAAGAAAAGGGAGCTCTAGATTATACAGTAATTGTGGCTGCAAATGCATCTGACCCAGCTCCAATGCAGGTTTTTGCTCCATTCTCAGGGGCATGTATTGGTGAGTATTTTAGAGATACAGGTAGACCGGCTTTAATTATATATGATGATTTATCTAAACAAGCAGTTGCCTATAGAGAGGTTTCACTTCTTCTTAGAAGACCCCCAGGAAGAGAGGCATACCCAGGTGATGTTTTTTATCTGCACTCAAGACTTTTAGAGAGATCAGCAAAAGTTGTTAATGATAATAAAGTTGCAAGTGAAATGAATGACTTGCCTGAATCGTTAAAGTCTAAAGTTAAAGGAGGAGGCTCTCTTACTGCACTTCCTATTATCGAAACTCAGGCTGGAGATGTTTCAGCGTATATTCCCACAAATGTTATTTCCATTACTGATGGTCAAATATTTTTAGAATCTGATCTGTTTAACTCAGGGGTAAGACCAGCAATTAATGTAGGTATCTCAGTTTCTAGGGTTGGAGGGTCTGCACAGATCAAGTCTATGAAAAAAGTTGCAGGAACACTTAAATTGGATCAAGCTCAGTATAGAGAGCTTGAAGCTTTTTCAAAGTTTGGTTCAGACCTTGATGCTGCTACACTAAATGTTATTGAAAAAGGAAGAAGAAATGTGGAAATTTTGAAACAAAATCAAAACGATCCTTTCCAAGTTGAAGATCAGGTTGCAATAATTTATGCAGGATCTCAAAACCTCCTTAAGGATGTTCCGGTTAATAAAGTAAAAGCTTTTGAAGAAGCTTTTCTTCAAGAACTTAGAAAAAACAACAAGAAGCTTTTAGCTGAATTAAAGTCTGGAAAAATCTCAGATAAAGAGACAGATGAAATAAGAAAAGTTGCAGAAAAAGTTGCAAAAACGTTTTAATATATGTCAGGGTTAAAAGAAATTAGAAATAGGATAAGCTCTGTTTCATCAACGATGCAGATTACAAATGCCATGAAAATGGTCTCTGCTGCTAAGTTGAAGAAAGCACAGGATAGAATTACTGCAACTTTACCATATTCTAATAAACTCTCAGAATTAATAAAAAGCATTTCTGCTTCAGTTGATTCAGATGAATCTAGCCCCTTATTTGAAAAACGAGAATTGAAAAAACCTCTTTTAATTGTTATAACCTCCAACAAGGGTCTTTGTGGAGGATTTAACTCTAGCATAATTAAAGAAGTCTATAATTTATCCGCTAAATATGGGTCTAATACTCCTGATCTTTTAACTATTGGAAAAAAAGGAAATGATATTTTAAGAAAAAAATTCAACGTTATTAGCTCTCATAATGAAGTATATGACAACTTTTCTTATTCTTCTGTAAAAGAAATTGCAGAAAATATTATGCAAAGATTTGAAAGCGAAGAATATGATGAGATAGTTCTAGTTTACAATCATTTTAAAAATGCAGCAACTCAAATTATAACCAAAGAACAATATTTGCCAATACTAGATGATTCAGATGACACGAGCAATGCACCAGGTGATTATATCTTCGAACCAAATCAAGCAAAAATTCTTGAAGAATTAATACCCAAATCTCTAGCAATTCAATTATTCAAAGCTATTTCAGACTCTATAGCTGGAGAGCATGGAGCTAGGATGACTGCCATGCACAAAGCTACTGACAACGCAACAGATCTTAGAGATCAGCTTAAGCTTACATATAATAAAGCAAGACAAACTGCAATTACTAATGAAATTTTAGAAATTGTTGGTGGAGCTGAAGCGTTGAATTCGTAAACAAAAAAATTACATCATACACTTTTTGTATTTTTGATTTAAATCAGACAAATGAAAATATTTATTCCAATGGCTGGAAAAGGAACAAGGCTTAGGCCTTTTACCTTATCCACTCCAAAGCCTTTATTAGAGATAATAGACAAGCCTATAGTTGAACATTTAATTGATCAAATTACCTCTACACTTTCATCAAAGATTGAAGAAATAGTATATATTCTTGGAGATGAGGCTTATTTTGACTCTTCAGTTGTTGATTCGTTAGCCTTGATTTCTAAAAAATATAATGCAAAAACAAAGATTTACAGACAGTTGGATAAACTAGGCACGGGTCATGCAATAATGTGTGCTGAAGACTCCTTGACAGGGCCTGCAATTATTGCTTATGCAGACACAATGATCCAAGGTAAAATTGAAATTAACTTAAATGCAGATGGAATGATTTGGGTTAAAAAAGTTGAAAACCCTTCTAGTTATGGAGTTGTAAACCTTGATAAAGAGTCTAACATTATAGAGTTGATTGAAAAACCTAAAGATTTCATTTCAGATCTAGCAGTTGTTGGGATTTATTATTTTAAAGAATCCTCATTTCTTCGAGATGAACTCAAAAGTCATCTTAAGGAAAAATTAGAGCCAGGCAGAGAATACCTTTTAAATTATGGAATTGAGAAAATGATTGAAAAGAAGAAGATTTTTAAATCTCAAGAGATTGAAACTTGGATGGACTGTGGCACCCCTCAGTTACTGTTAGAATCAGCAAAAATAATAATGAAATCAAAACAGAAAGACAGTAATGAGAACAACTTGTCACAAGAAGGAACAGTTATAATAAATCATCCTGTTTTTATTGGCAAAAATGTCTATGTTAAAGATTCAACGCTTGGCCCAAATGTGTCTATTGGCGATAATTGTGTTATTTCGGATTCAATTATTCAATCATCATTAGTGTACAATGACTCAAACATTTCCAACGCAAACATTAAAAATTCTATATTGGGAAGCAATTGTAATTATGATGGATCTCACAAAGAAATCTTTTTAGGTGACTATTCTCAAATCAATAATAATGAAAAATAGACTATTAAAAAAAACCATTATACTTCCTGTAATCATTTTATTTTTTTTGCAAGGATGTTCTACAAAAAAAAAGATTGTAAGCGATATTCCCTCTAATGAAATTGAACTATCAGAAATTTTAAAAAACTCAAGAAAAGCAGATCTTAAATTTGAAAACCTTAGAAATAGAGTTAGAGTAGAATTTAATGACGGAAGATCAATTCAAACCATTAATTTAAGTCTAAGAGCCTTAGAAAATGAACTTTTATGGATGAGCGCAACAATGATTGTCCCAATCGCTAAAATTTTATTAACCAATCAAAAAGTTTTGTTCTATGAGAAATTTCAGAAAACATATATAAATCAAGATCTAGATTTAATTATGAGAACGCTAGGTATTAAAAATCCTGTTGAAATTTTTCAAAATGTTCTCTTTGGAAACCCAATCTTAGATATTGGAAAAGGTGACTGGGAGATGATTGAAAATCCAAATTACTATGTGCTGAAATCTTCCAAAGGCATTCAGTCTACTTTATTTATTAACCCTGAGACCTTTAAGCTTGACCAACAAAGAATTTACTTACCTATTTTGTCATCATTAATTACTGTTGATTATAGTAATTATAAAATACTTGAAGGGAAAACTTTTCCTAATAATGTCTTAATTTCTTACATTAAAGGAAGTGAAATTATAAAAATCAACTTAGAATATTCACAATTTGACTTTCCAGAAAAATTAACCTTTCCAATGGAAATACCTACTGATTATAAAATCAAAACTTTAGATGAAATTCTTAAGTAAGACAGCTTTTTTATTATTAATATTTTCAACCATTCCATTGAATGCCCAAAACTATGAGGCAAGGCAAAAGACACTGGAGGCTCAAAAAATTTCTCTTACAAAAGAAATAAATCAAATAAATTCATTGATTTCAGATTCAAGAAAAAAGTCTAAGAATTTAGCAAATGAATTGGAGGATATACAGTTGAAGATTTCTGTTCGAGATAAACTTATAAATATTAATAATTCACAATTAAATAATCTAACTAATATTATTTATAATCAATCAGAGAAACTGTCTGATTTAGAAAAAGATTTAATTAGGCTCAAGGATGAGTATGAGAAAATTATATATAGTTCATATAAAAAGAAATCTACTCAAATGAAGTTAATGTTTTTATTCGCCTCAGAAAACATAAACCAAGCATTCAAAAGATTTCAATATTTCAAGCAATACTCTAAATATAGAAAGAAGCAGGCTGATAAAATTGTTTTAATTCAAACTCAAATTTCACAAACTATAGATAGCCTTCAAATCAGAAAAAAAAATAAACAGAATATTATTGACGAGAACAGATCGGTAAAAGAAACATTAACTAGGGAAAAACAACTACAAAACTCGTTGTTTAAGAACCTGTTAAAGAATCAAAAAAACTATGCTCTAGAAATTAATAAAAAAGAAAAACAAACCAGATTAATTGATAATGAGATTCAAAAGTTAATAAGGCTAGCCATTACAGAATCAAATAAAAACAATAATTCAACAAACTTTGCTTTAACTCCTGAAGGCAGATTAATTTCAACAAATTTCCAAGCTAATAAAGGCAGACTCCCCTGGCCATTAAAAGAAGGAGTTGTTGTAAGACGGTTTGGAACACAACCTCATCCAGTTGTAAGAACAACCACAATTAATAGTAACGGAATATCTCTTGCAACCTCACCTAATTCTGTTGCTTATTCAGTTTTTGACGGAGAAGTTCTTTCAGTATATGGTTTCTCGGGCGGAAATCCAGGGGTGTTAATTAGACATGGTAAATATATCTCAAACTATCAAAACCTATCATCAATCTTTGTTAAAAAAGGAGATAAAATAAAGGCAAGTGATGAAATTGGAATTGTCTTTACAAATGAATCTACAGGAAAAACTGTATTAAAGTTTAATATTTTTAATGAGTTAAAGCCAGAAAACCCAACTATATGGCTTGATAAATATTAATTCTCAATTAATAACCAGGCATCTTGCCCGTTACCTTTAATTTTTGATATAAGTGAAGCAGCTTCGTTTCTAGTTTTTAACCTAGCATAAGCAACTCGAAAAAGGCCTTTAGGGTTTACCGAAGTATAGGATGCATTATACCCTAAGTTAATTAGACTATTTAATTGTTTTTGAGCATTCTCTTTTGACCTAAAAGAGCCTGAAATAACACTAAAGTATGTAGAGTTTTGGTCAACCTCTGGAGCAGAAACAGTAAGATTAATTAGGGGAAGTTCTCCTAAGTCAAATGTTGCGGCTTGAACATTTTTAAGTATTTCTTCTTGAGCAAGTGCAATATTATTAAGCTTTTCATTATTTACATAATTAGTATAGTTGAAATAACCAATATAACTTAATCCAACTAAGCAGATAAATATTGCAGCATTTTTTAGTATTGAACTTGAAACAAACTGTATGTCTTTTTTAGATTCCCTTTTGACGGTTTTCAAAAGTGGTTCTTTTGAAAAGGATTGAAGTCCAAAACTAGATGAATCAAAATTTATTGAAAAGTCAGGGTTAAAGTTTATATTGTTTTCATCTTTTAATTCAAAAATTCCTAATGATTTTACTTCAACAAGAAGATCCTTATAGAGTTTGTTCCTAAATGACTTAACCTCTTCTTCAACAAAACTAAAAGCCTTATCATAGGACATTTTCCTAGTTCTACTTATTTGTTTAACCAATAATCCATCATTTTCCTTAAGCATTGAATTAAAAGAGACATTTTTACTAGGAGGGATAAATTCATTCCCAACAACTGATGCCGACTTTTTCTTAAGAACAAAAGCTCCAAACCCAGGCAAAATCACACAATCATTATTGTGTAATAAATCAACAATGTCTTTAAAAATTGTCATTAAGTAAATTTAAAAAAAAACAGTTAAAAACCAACACGAGCCCTAACTCTTTTAAGAACATTTTGAGCTTGTTTTCTTGCCTTTAAAGCTCCCTCTAACAACAATTGTTCAACCCTATCCCTGTTAGCGGTTAGTTCAAAGAACAACTCTCTGTTTTTTGAGAAGCGATTCAAAGTCTGATTATATAGAAGCTCTTTGGCTTCACCATACCCCATTCCCCCATTTATGTATCTCGCGCGTAACTTTTCGGTCTCTTCATCTGAGCTTATTATTTTAAATAATTTAAAAACATTGCATTGATCAGGATCTTTAGGCTCCTCAACAGATAAGCTTTGAGTTTGAATTTTCATTATCTGTTTCCTTAATTTTTTATCATCTTGAAATATATCTATGATATTAGACTTTGATTTACTCATTTTTTCACCATCAGTTCCAATTATATACTTTGTTTCGTCCTGAATTTTAGCCTCTGGAATCACAAAAGTATCCCCCATTAAATTATTAAACCTTGTAGCTACATCCCTTGTCATTTCAAGATGCTGTAGTTGATCTTTTCCAACAGGAACTATATTAGCATCATATATCAAAATATCAGCAGACATAAGCATTGGGTATGAAAAAAGTCCAGAGTTTACATCTTTTAGATTGTCTGCTTTATCTTTAAAGGAATGAGCAAGCTTTAATCTTTGATAAGGGAAAAAGCAACTTAAATACCAGGCTAGCTCTGTAACCTCAGGCACATCACTTTGTCTAAAAAAACAACTTTTCTTTGGATCTAGTCCAAAAGAAAGCCATGTTGCCGCTGTTGAAAAGGTGTTTTCGTTTAAGACATTAATGTCTTTAATTTGTGTTAGAGAATGCATGTTGGCAATAAAAAGGTAAGACTCTTCATTAGAAGAATTAGCCATATCTATTGCAGGAATAATTGCTCCAAGTATATTTCCAAGGTGAGGAGTCCCAGTTGATTGAATGCCTGTTAATATTTTGGCCATTTGTGAGTTTTACAAAACAAAGATATTTTTTTTTGATCTTGAAACAAAATACCTATTACCTTTGAGTAAACAATGTCAAAATTTCAGACATGATTAAAAGATTCTTTTTAAAATTTTGGTTAGAATTCTGGTTCTATTTTCTGGCAGGAATTCAAGTTTTAATATACTTCCCTTTCCTAGTTTTAATCCTTCTTCTCCCTAAGGCTTATTCTAAATTATTTTGGGTTGCAAGAAATCTTTGGGCAAGAATAACTTTACATGGAAGTGGTTATTATGTTAAAGTTAAAAACAAGGAGAAATTAAAATCAGATACAAACTGTCTAATAATTGCAAACCACTCTAGCCATATGGATGTTTTCCTTATGTTAATCACTTGTAAGAAGCCATTTGTGTTCGTTGGAAAAAAAGAATTATATAAGATTCCATTTTTTGGATATATATATAAACGCGCAGCAATAATGGTAGACAGGTCAGATTCAAAAAGTAGATTTGAGGTTTATGGCCAAGCAAATGAAATGCTAAAAGAGGGTTACAATGTGTGTATTTTTCCTGAAACAAATTATTTAGATGACACTATTCTTTTGGCTGATTTTAAAAGAGGAGCATTTAAAATTGCAATCGAAAATAATCTTCCAATAATACCACTTGTATTTTATGATTTAAAATTAAAGCACCCATGGTATCCAAAGTTTGGTTCATTGGGAAAATTGAGAGTTAAAGTTTTAGATAAAATTAGCGTAGAAGGACTTACAGAGAAGGATATACCATCTCTAACAAAGAAAGCATATAATAAAATAAAAAGTGAGCTAGAAAACGACCCAAAACAAGCTGCAGTAAAAGCTACAAATAATTGGAAAAAAATATTATCCTAATCAGCACTTAGCTGTTCGAGAATCTTTTGTTCTAATTCTTCCATTAATTCAGGGTTGTCTTTTAAAATAGCTTTTACAGAATCTCTACCCTGACCTAGTTTGCTCCCTCCATAACTGAACCATGATCCGCTTTTTTCAATTATATCATGCTCAACACCAATGTCTAATATCTCGCCAATTTTAGAAATCCCTTCGCCATACATTATATCAAACTCAGTAGTCTTAAATGGCGGGGCTACCTTATTCTTAACAATTTTAACTCTTGTCTTGTTACCAAGAACTCCTCCCTCAGAATTTTTTAATTGTGTTGACCTTCTAATATCTACTCTTACAGAAGCATAAAATTTTAATGCATTACCTCCTGTTGTAGTTTCAGGATTTCCAAACATAACACCAATCTTTTCTCTTAATTGATTAATGAAAAAGACCGTACAATTTGTTTTGCTTATTGATGCTGTTAATTTTCTTAAAGCCTGTGACATTAATCTTGCATGAAGACCCATTTTAGAATCCCCCATTTCACCTTCAATTTCACTTTTTGGAGTTAGTGCCGCTACGGAATCAATTACTAAAGCATCTACAGCTCCAGAACAAATTAAGTTATCAGCTATCTCAAGTGCTTGTTCGCCGTTATCTGGTTGAGATATAACAAGCTCTCCAAGATCAACTCCTAATTTTTGGGCATAAAATCTATCAAAAGCATGCTCTGCATCAATAAAGGCTGCTATGCCACCTGCTTTTTGACATTCAGCAATAGCATGAAGCGTTAACGTAGTCTTTCCAGAGGATTCAGGACCATAGATTTCTATAACCCTTCCTTTGGGATAGCCTCCTACACCTAAAGCAATATCTAATCCTATTGAACCTGAAGAAATAGCTTCAATTTTTTCAATAGTTTGATCGCCAAGCTTCATTACGGATCCTTTTCCGTATGTTTTATCTAGTTTATCTAGTGTTAATTGTAAGGCTTTAAGTTTAGAATCTTTCTGATCAGACATATTGAAACATTTATCACTAAAGTAATATTTTTTATATTTATATTTTACTTAACTATGAGAAAAATATTAATATTAATTACAGTACTATTTGTTTCAAATTTCTATGCACAAGACATCCTTCCATTAAAGGAAAGAGCAAATTTTGTCAACAAACTCCAAAAGGAGAGGTTCAATAATTTATTACCTGAGCTTATGGAAAAAACAGGTATCGATATGTGGGTTTTAATTGCAAGAGAATATAATGAAGATCCTATAATTAAAACAATGTTGCCTCCAACATGGTTAAATGCTCGAAGAACAACAATTGTTGTTTTTTCTTTAGATTCTAAATCGAAAAACTTTGAGTCAGTTGCCATTGCTAGATATGCTTTCGGCGACAACATTCCATCTATATGGAATAAAGAAAAACAACCTAACCAATGGGAAGCACTTAAAGATTATATAGTTAGTAAAAATCCAGAAAAAATTGGCATTAATACTTCTAGTTATGAGTCATTAGCAGATGGACTTAGCAAATACCATTATGATCAACTTTACAATGTATTATCACCAAAATTTAGAAAAAAGATTGTCTCTGCAGAAGATTTAGCTATTGCTTGGATTGAAACCAGAACCGACCTAGAGATGACAGCTTACTCTCAATTAGTTGAAATCAGTAGCGCAATAATAAGGGAGGCTTTTTCAACAAAAGTAATTACTCCTGGAGTTACAACTACTGATGATGTTGTATGGTGGATGCGTGAAAAAGTTATCGCGCTAGGATTAGACACATGGTTCCACCCAACTGTTGATGTCCAACGTAAAGATGAAAGTGATTTATACGCTTTTGATAGCAATTCTAAGTTTGACACCATTTTGCCTGGAGATCTTTTACACTGTGATTTTGGTATTTCATATCTTACGCTTAATACAGACACCCAAGAATTAGCTTATGTTTTAAAGCCAGAAGAAACTAGCGCTCCTGATTTTTTAGTTAAAGCATTAAAAGACGGAAACAGGGTTCAAGACATTTTTACTAATAATTTTCAGCAAGGAGCTACAGGTAACCAGATTTTAAAAAAATCATTAGAGCAGGGTAAGGCAGAAGGCTTAAGGCCATCAATTTACACTCATCCTCTTGGTACATACGGTCATTCAGCTGGAACAACACTTGGAATGTGGGATTCTCAAGGAGGTGTTCCTTTTTCGGGAGACTATCCACTTCAATACAATACCTCTTATGCAATTGAGTTAAACACAACTGTTTATATTCCTGAGTGGGAAAAAGATATTAGAATTATGCTAGAGGTACCAGGGTTTTTTGGAAAGGATGGGTTTAGATATATTAAGGGTAGACAAACAGAATATATCTTAGTAGGCAAGAAACTAGAAGGTTTAGCTGATTGAAACTCAGATAAGGTTATAAAAAATTGTAATTTTGCAATCTAGATTAGTATAGCATGCAACTGTACAATAAACTTAGTGCTGAAGAGCGCGCCAAAATTATAGATGAAAATTCTCAGGAAAGAATAACGCTTTCTTTCTACAAGTATTTTAATTTAGGAAACCCCTATTTATTTAGAGACCATCTGTTTATTGCTTTCTCAAAATTAGATGTTCTGGGAAGAATTTATGTTGCAAACGAAGGAATAAACGCTCAACTTTCAGTACCAAAAGAAAACCTCGAAATATTCAAAGAGTCAATAAGCGAAATACTACCTCTAAATGATATTAGACTAAATATTGCCATTGAACATTATAGTAAATCTTTTTTAAAACTTACCATTAAAATCAAAGAGAAAATAGTTGCAGACGGACTTAATGAACAGACATTTGATGTTACTAAGATAGGAGAACACTTAGACGCCAAAAGATTTAATCAAATGTTAGATGATAAAAACACGATTTGTATTGATATGAGGAATCATTATGAGAGTGAAATAGGTTTTTTTAAAGGTGCTATAAAACCGGATGTCGATACATTTAGAGAGTCACTTGAAACCATTGACATGGAACTCGAAAAAAATGGAAAAGAAAAAAATTATCTAATGTATTGCACAGGTGGCATAAGATGTGAAAAAGCCAGCGCATATTTAAAGCATAAAGGAATAAAAAATGTTTTTCAACTAGAAGGTGGAATTATAGAATATGCAAGACAAGTAAGTGAAAATGATTTAAAGAATCATTTTATAGGGAAAAACTTTGTTTTTGACGAAAGAAGAGGAGAAAGAATATCAGACGATATAGTTTCTAATTGTCATCAATGTGGAAAGCCATGTGATTCTCATATCAACTGTATTAACGAATCATGTCACCTACTTTTTATCCAGTGTGCAGATTGTAGAGAAAAGATGAATAGTTGTTGTTCTAATGAATGTATGGAGATTATTAAGTTATCTTATGATGAACAAAAATCTCTTAGAAAAGGAAAGCATAACAGTAATAAAATATTTAAAAAAGGAAGATCTTCTAAATTAAAATTCAAGATAAACTAATATGAAAAAATTACTCACAATTAGGCTCCTGTGGGCCTCTGTAGTTTTTGGTTTAATATCCTTTTTTGGATTGTTTATTCTTGCCGGCAATGGAACATTTGGAGAAATGCCAGAGTTTGAACAATTGGAAAACCCAAACACAAACCTTGCTACTCAAATAATATCATCTGACGGTGAGATTTTGGGTAAGTTTTATTTTAACGATAATCGAACCCCTATAACTTATAATGAACTTCCCAATAACTTGGTAGATGCCTTAATTGCAACTGAAGATGAAAGGTTTTATGATCATCCGGGAATTGATGTTAGATCAACACTTAGAGCAATAGCTTTTTTAAACACAAGAGGGGGAGCCAGCACCATTAGTCAACAGCTTGCAAGACAGCTTTTTGTTGGAGTAAGATCAAGAAGTATATTTCAGGCTGTACTTCAAAAAGCAAAAGAGTGGGTATTGGCTATTCAAATTGAAAAAAGATATACTAAGAATGAAATTATTGCCATGTATTTAAATATATATGACTTTGGAAACACTGCAGATGGCGTAAGATCAGCATCAAAAATATATTTCAATAAAACCCCAGACTCTCTCCTAATAGAAGATGCAGCGACACTAGTAGGAATGCTTAAAAATTCATCATATTATAATCCATTAAGAAGACCTGAACTTGTAAAAGAAAGAAGAAATGTTGTTTTTCAACAGATGCAGAGAAATGAAATGATTACAAAAATTGAGATGGATTCATTAATGAAACTTCCTCTTTATATTGATTACTCTCCTGAATCACATAGAGAAGGGTTAGCGACATATTTTAGAGCTTATCTGCAAGAGTTTATGAATAGATGGTTAAGAGAAAACCCAAACCAAGATGGGTCAAAATACAACCTGTATAGAGACGGTTTAAGAATTTATACAACCATTGATTCTAGACTTCAATCTATTGCAGAAGAATCTGTCAACGAACACATGAAAAGTCTTCAATCTGAATTTTTTGCTCAAAATAAAAAGTCAGAAGAAAATCCAACTCCTCCTTTTAAAGATTTACGAGAAGGACAAGTAGACACTTTAATCAAACTTTCCGCCATGAGATCAGAAAGATGGAGAAAGATGAAATTGAGTGGCAAAAGTGAAGATGAAATATGGGATTCATTTCAGGTAGACACGTCAATGAAGGTTTTTTCATGGAATGGTGATATAGACACAATAATGAAGCCAATTGATTCAATAAGATATTATAAATCTCATTTACGCGCATCTATGATGTCTATGGAACCTCAAACTGGTCATGTTAAAGCATGGGTAGGAGGATTTAACTATAAACATTTTCAGTATGACCAAGTTAAGCAAGGAAGACGCCAAATAGGGTCAACGTTTAAACCATTCTTGTATGCCACAGCTATTGATCAATTAAAACTTTCACCATGTTACACTGTGCCAGATGCTTTGTATTGTATTGAACCGATGAAACACGGAAATATGGATGCGTGGTGTCCAAAAAACTCAAGTGATAAGTATGGTCAAACACGTAATTTAAAAAATGCTTTAGCTAATTCGATTAACACTATAAGCGCAAGATTAATGGATCAAGTCGGCCCAAAACCTGTAGTAACATTAATGAAAAAAATGGGAATTAAATCATATCTTCCAGAGGTGCCTTCTATAGCCCTTGGAACACCAGATATTAGTCTTTATGAGATGGTAGGGGCTTATAGCACTTTCGTTAATAAGGGGATTTATATTGAGCCAATTTTTATTACCAGAATAGAAGATAAAAATGGAGTGCCTTTGTATGAGGTAATTCCACAAACAACAGACGTGCTTAGTGAAGAAGCAGCATACGTGACGGTAAACTTAATGGAAGGGGTAACTAAATATGGGTCAGGAGGAAGGCTAAGACATTCAGGTTTAGAAGAAACGAACTATATATACAAGAACTTGATTACTGGCTATCCATATGCATTTGAAAATGCAATTGCTGGAAAAACAGGAACAACTCAAAATCAAAGTGATGGTTGGTTTATGGGGATGGTTCCAAACTTAGTCACTGGAGTTTGGGTAGGAGGAGAAGATAGATCTGTTCATTTTGAAGATATTGCATTTGGACAAGGTGCAACAATGGCTTTACCAATATGGGGTCAATTTATGAAAAAGGCATATTTAAATCCTGATTTAGGAATTTCATTAGAAGACTTTCCTATTCCTGAAATAGTCACGATTCCTTTAGATTGTGAGAATTTGAATATTGAAAGCTCAAAAAAGAAAAAAGATTTAGAAGACTTAGGATTTTAATATAATTTTTTCATAGCAATGAAATGGATATTCACTTTGCATCGGAAAAAAAACGTCATCAAGCTTAACATATTCTCTTGATTTATAGAATTTATTATTCCTTTTATTCTGACTAAAAGTATCAAGTCGGATAGTCTTAAACTGATTTTTTTTTGCATACTCTTCGGCAAAGTCCATTAATGATTTTCCAATTCCCTTTTTTTGAAAACTTGGATCAACAGCTAATCTATGAATGTATAAATTTTTGTTATCCTCAGTTAACCACTTTACATTTTTATATTCTAGATCTTTATTTGAACACAGTGCTACACAACCAATAATCTTTGATTTATGTTTAGTAACAAATAGGGTATTTTTATCAATATCATTTTTAAAAACCTCACTATTAGGATATTTTTCACTCCATTGAAAAATTTTTTTGCTAATTAAATCTGCGGAACAAGCCTTAATGACTTTCATTACCCCATCTAGATCAGTTGTTTTGGCCAATTCAATTTTAATCATAAAAAAATAATATTAAAATTAGAATAAAATTATTAAATATGGTAAAGTGTTAATAAGCAGTTATTTACAATATAATTCACTAACTTAAATTAAAACAAACACTATGAAAAATATTAAAAACATTACAATGTTGATACTTGCAGTAATTGGTATGGTTGCTGTAATTGGAGGTTCTTCCATACAGGAGAGGCAAACAGGAAAGTATCAAATAGACTGTGAATTTACAAGTGAAACTTCTCGAGCTCACTGTGTTACTATTGACACTGAAACTGGAGATATATTTGCAACTCACAAAATCAAAAAGAGTGATTTTAAATTGATAAACTAATTCTTAAATTAGATATGTGAAAAACATTCTCTTTTTAAAGCTAATAGTATTATTCCTTTCTTTTAACTTTTGCTATTCTCAAAACCAGATTAATCTAGATGTTGACAATGATCTTTATTTTGATAGCAGAGACATGTATTATTCTAGTGGGATCTTTGTTTCTTTTTCTTCTTTAAAAAATACAGATGATAAAATATTTTTTAATCATTTTAAAATAGGTCAGTTAATTTATACTCCCTCAAGCAGGTATGAGATTAATCCTAACTTATATGATTATCCATATAGCGGATACCTTTTTTTAGAGCTAAGCAAACAAAAACAAATTTCTGAGAATTCAAGCTTCACCTTTGGAGGAAACATAGGAATTACAGGTGATGCATCATTAGCTAAGGGAATGCAGAATCTGTATCATGATCTTGTTTTAGATTTACCTCATTTAGCTTGGAATTCACAAATGCCACAAGAATTTCAAATCAATTTAGTTGCTAATTATTTTAAAGGTTTTAAAATTGAGGATAATGTGAATATTACCACAAAACTATATTCAAAAATAGGTACCTATCAAATTATGACTGGTGTTAATTTTGGTATATTAATTGGAGATATAAACTGGACTGGTTTCTCAGATAATTTAATAAACAATTCTAAAAATAAACTTTCATTTTATTTAGGTACACATCAAGAATATTATTTTCATGATTATAAGCTAGAAGGAAGTTTGTTTAATGAGGACGCCCCCTTAACTATGACTTCCAATAAATATAGGAATACAATAGAAGTTGGCCTTAAGAAGAAGTTTAGAAACCTACAAATATTGACAACATTTAACTCTATGTCTAAAGACACAGAAAAACAAAGAACCTCAAGACATCCTTTTCTTAAAATAAGTTTAAGCTATCAACTTAACTAATTTTTAACTTTTCTTTAGAATAATATTAAAAAGAATAAAGTTACATTTAGATTAATGATTCAAAAACGCTCCTAAGGCAATTTTAGTCCTTTTTTTAGCTAGGTTAAATTTGAATTTTTGTTAATTGGTTTTGTTAGGAGCGTTTTTTAATTAACTTCAATTTTATACATAAAAGGACTCCCTATACCTTCATCTTCAGATGTCACCCAAAAAGTTTTTTCATCAATTATTTTTACTGCCTCAATTTGCGCTTGTTCTAGTGGAATTTTAAACTTTTTAAAAGTGTTATTTTCTAGATTATTTAATTTAAAGTTTTCGAATAAAAGCAGGTATTGATTTCCATTAGAATTATAACTAACTAATGCTAGTAAATTCCTGTCTTCATCATAGTCTCCTCCTGTTATCAATGTATTTACATTATATGAAACTTCACTTGTAAGGATTTGACTGCCATTCTGGTTTTTATCCACTAGGTATAAATCAGTATTTAGGTTTTCCCTGTCTTTTGAAAATAAAGCAATTTTATCCTCAATTACAATTATAGCCTCAGCATCATATTTGTGTTTTGGCCTTGGAAAAAATGACTCTTGATCTGAATAAGAGATTTCAATTATGCCATCCACCATAAAATCAGTCCCTTTACTAACCCTAATTATATTCAGATTATCTCTATTACCAAAATTGTTACCAGTATCGGCAACAAAAAGATATTCGTTATCATTTGTTATGTCCTCCCAGTCATTATTTTCTATTTCAAAATCAGGGTTTTTATTCAGCTCTATCGTTTCAATTATTTCACCATCTTCATTAAAAACATAAAGAGAAGGTTCTCCTCCAGAGTCATTGTGAGTGATAAAATTGTTGTTGTAAAACTCTAGACCCGAAGTCTCGTTTATAATTTTAGGTAATACAATTTTGCTTACGATCTCTGCAGTATCGATCTCTGCAGTATCCACTTCTTTATTTGAACAACCAAACAGTATCAAACCTGCTACTAAGTATATATTTCTCATAATTTAAATATCTTTAGAACTTAATTTCACTGTCTTTAATTGATTATTTTCATTCTCAAAAACAGTCCAAACAATAAATATCTCATTATCTAGTATTTCTAATTGAGGTACTCCTGTATTTCGTCCACTATCAATTTTAGAAATTGTAATTGGCTCTGAAATTTTACCATTTATTGAAACTTTTTTTAATCTTAAATACGTCCCAAGATCATCAGCCTCCATATAACTAACTATAACTTCCTTGTCGTTTAAGAAAGAAACATCTACTCTGCCTATAGCAGTATGGTCATTAATTTTTATTGGGTTACCAAAAGAAGACCCATAAGATTCTGAAAATGATAGATTAACCAATGGTTTTCCATCAGCAACAGTAAACCAGCCTACAGCAAGATTATTTAAATTAGAGACAACTTTTGGGCCATTTACTGGACATCCATATATTTCCCATCCATCATTATAAACTGGAACTGGAGTTTCCCATTCATTATCTGTATTTCGTGTTATGTATATATCACGAACTTCTTTATCGCTTCTATCTCTATAAACAACTAAAGGACCCTTGTCAGTATGTGTTATTGAAGTCTGACAACAATCACAAACAGATGAATCTAGTTCAATCTCATTTACAATATCTCCAGCATTTGTAATTTCCGCAAACCGAAGGGTCATTGGTTTGTGATTTCCGTCTAATCCTTTTTCTACTGTATTTCTTCCGTCTAACCAAGTAATAAAAAACCCTTCGTTAACGTTAGCAACTATACTTACAAAACCATGTTCTGCTTTAAAGCCGTCAGTATTTAATATAAAATCTTCTTTTATTTTCTCACCTGATAATTTTTGTAGATTTAAAAAAACATCATAAGTATATGTACCAGAAGCAGATTTTTTTAGATAGCTTGTTAGGACTCGATCCCCACTTATTGCATGAGTTGGAAAATCAGCCCAATTAATAAACCAGTTAGAACCAATTGCTAATGTTTGGGGATTAGTCCATTTTTCGTTTTTAAATTGTCTGAAATTTAAACTAGCGTTCGTATCCTTGTCAGAAGAAATCCAAGTCAATGATAAGGACCCATTATTTGAAACTAAACTAGGCTGTGCATTATTATTGTCATATAAAAAAGAGATTTCTTCTATTATTACATCTTTAGATGTGCAAGAAAAAAGAATTAATAAAGACAAAATTATGGCAAAATTTTTCATGTTAAAGTGTCTTTAATTTAGTTATCATTTCTTCAGAATCCCATTCAATTGCTCCAAGGATAGTTTCAATTATTTTTCCATTTTCATCAAAAATATATGTCGTAGGCATAAAATAAACTCCTAGGGTTTCAAATGATTTGTTAGATTTCAAAAAATTGAAGTCAAAATTCCTTTCGTTTTTAAATTTAGAGATTTTAGAAATTGTTTCATCAGATACTAATAAAAAAGTATACCCGTAATCTTCTAATATTTCTTCAGCTCTTTTGAGGCTTGGCATTTCTTCAATGCACGGTCTGCACCAAGTAGCCCAGTAACTAATTATAACTTTTGCGTTTTTATATACTGAGAGATCTAAATTATTATCATATAAATCTACAAATGAAGTTTTAAGTTGTAAAGATTCTAAATCTGAAACTTCTTTATTATTAGTAATTCCGGAGTTACAGCCCAACAATAAAAAATAACACAACACGAAAACAGCACTATTTTTCAATTTTGACATTTTTTTAAATTTACAAAAATTGATAATGCTCTCAGTAAGATGTTATTAGTTTTTTGATTGCTAATGTACTTTAAGGATTTTTGTTGGGGACAAGAATACTAAAAAGATTTAGGACTTCTTTTTCTTCTTCTTAGACTTTTTCTTCTTTGGTTTTTTAGAAGTAACCTTTTTTGATCTGTTCCAAATGTTTTTTCGACTGTTAAACTTTTCAGCACTTACATTTGTCATTACAACGATAACTCCTGCTCCACCTTCACTTCCATATTTGTTTGTGGCAGCAAGACCACTTAGAACTTCAACATACTTCACCTGACTAGCATTTAATTCTGGAGGATTTGAATACAAAACACCGTCAATCTCCCAAAGAACTTGATTTCCAGCTGTTTTAAAAGATTGCCTTCCTCTAATAGCAATATTTTTATTTCCCCTTCTGTCAGTGATTTTTCTTGCTCCAGGAATTCTTGAAGCAAGCGCATCAACTAATGACATTGACGAAACTGCGTTTTTTTGTGCAGTTTCAATTTTATCTTCTTGTGAAAAAGAAAAGGTAGTAATAAAAATTAGCGCTAAGATGTAGATGTTTTTCATATTCATTGGACATCAAAAGTATTGAAAAGTTTATAAATTTTTATTGTTTTTTATTCTTAACTCTTTTTTCAGTTAATGACCTCCATAAGTTTTTAGGTGAATTTATCAGCTCTCGTTTTGATGCGCTAACTGAAGTCTTAACAATTACAACTCCACCAGCTCCCTCAGAACCATATTTATTTCCTGCAGCCAACCCTTTTATAATTTCAACATATAGTACTTCATTAACACTAAGCATTGGGGGAGTCTGAAAGGTAACGCCGTCAATATCCCAAAGAACCTCATCTCCAGCTGCAACAACAGAGTTTCTTCCTCTAAGTGACAAGTTTTCATTACCAAACCTGTCGGTAATTTTTTTTGCACTTGGTACTCTTCTAATAATTGCTGACACAAGACCTGTAGGCGAACCAGTCGCATCTTGATTTGCTCCAATTATTCCATACTTAAAGGAATTAAGACTAGAATTATAATTTCTTGTTCCATAATTTGTTGATTGATAATTGCTATTAGATTGAGATTGTAGAAGGCTTATCCCAAAAAAAAGCAAACTAAAAACAAGAAGTTTTTGCATTGTAAAAGATTAACACATAGATATCTACAAAGATATTAGTTTTTTTTCTACCTTTATAGACTATCTCAAAAAGATAATGAACAAAAAATGGACTGATATAAACCAGATTTATTTTCCAGACGGAGTAAGATCTGTGTATTTTGACGGTAGAAGAGTCAAAAAGGTTGATATTCAAATAGAAAGAAGTTTTTTAGAACTCACATCTTCTAAATACGACTGTTCAAATCTTCCAGATCACATTCATTATCTCCCTAGAAAACAAGCTTCAGAATATCTTGGATTAAGTGAAAGCACTCTAACTAGATATCATGAAAAGGGTCTACTAACTTGGATAACAAGAAGAAATAGAACTCCAATATATAAAAGAGAAGCACTAGATTCTTTCTTGAAAAAAACTCAATAATATCATTATCTTAGTTTTCTAATACTAAGTGATATGCAAATTAACTTTCACACAGTAAATCTCAAAAAGAAGCACCCCCTTCAAATTAGCAGAGGTGTTCATGATAAATCCCAAAACCTTTTTGTAGAAATTATCAATGACGGAATAACTGCATGGGGGGAGTCTGCACCAGGAAAAACAGAAGGAGCTAAAACTGCTAGCGAGGTTCAATCTCATTTGACAAGATTAGTAGATACAGGCATTGAGAACTTATCAATTTATGAAGTTTATCAAAGAAGTAAAGAGTTAAAAATACCAGCTTGTGCTCAAGCAGGTATAGACATGGCTTTATGGGATTTTAATTCTAAAAAAGCAGGACTTCAATTAAAAGATTTATTAGGCCTCCCCACACCTAAAGTTCCAACTTCAATAACTGTTGGAATTAATCCACCAGAAGTAGTTAAAGAAAGAGTAGAAATGATTTTAAGTAATCCAGAAGTTAGAGCATTAAAAGTTAAACTTGGTTCTCCTGATGGTATTGAATATGATAAGCTAATTTATTCTCAGGTTCTAGAATCAACAAAAAAATCAAATGTTGCTATTAGAGTAGATGCAAATGGGGGATGGTCGTTGGACGAAGCCAAATTAATGATGAAATGGTTATCAGAAAGAAGAGCAGAATATATAGAGCAACCATTAGTTGAAGGTGATGAAGATAAATTGAAATTCTTATTTGAAGGAAGACCACTTCCAATATTTATTGATGAATCTTGCAGATTTGCAGAAGATGTTGCAAATAACTATCAATACGTAGATGGAGTAAATTTGAAACTCATGAAATGTGGAGGAATAACAGAAGCATTAAGAATTTTAAATGTTGCAAAATCACATGGATTAAAAACTATGATTGGATGTATGAGTGAATCCTCGGTTAGTATTTCCGCTGGAGCATCAATAACAGGTATTATAGATTATGTAGATCTAGATTCTCACTACAATTTAGATCCTGATCCAAGTGAAGGAACATCTATGGTAGACGGAGTAACCATGAATAGTTCTTTGCCGGGACATGGAGCAAAACTTAAAACTGAAAATTATGCTACAGAAAACTGATAAGGTTGCAGTTTGGATGGAGTCTAACCTTGATGATGATTATGGAAAGATGGGAATAAGTGCTCTTAGATATCTTAATAATGAAATTGTATGTGTAGTTGACTCTGTCTTTGCAGGCAAAAAGCTTTCAGAGGTTTCAATTATACAAAAAGATATTCCAATAATAGAAAGTATAGATAAAGCAAGATCAATGGGCGCTAATGTTCTTCTTTTGGGCGTATTAACATCAGGAGGAATTAGACCAAAATCATGGAACACAGTTATTAAAGAAGCCATTGAGAAAGGCATGTCAATTATTAATGGACTTCATGATGAAATACATCCCGAGTTTTCTAAATACCTGGTTAATGATAATCAATGGATTTGGGATACAAGAGTACCAAAATTCATTCCAAAAATTGGATCAGCAAAAGCAGCTGATTTAAATAATAAAAGGGTTTTAATGATAGGTACTGATATGGCTGCTGGAAAAATGACTGTAGGTTTAGAATTATACTCTTACCTAAGAGATAAAAAAATAAACACTGGTTTTGTTGCAACTGGGCAAGTTGGAATTACTGTTACTGGTAATGGAATACCATTGGATGCATATAAGCTTGACCACGCTTGTGGAGCTGTGGAAACAGCAGTTGTTGAACAAAAAGACAAAGACATTATAATCGTTGAAGGACAAGGTTCAATATTACATCCTGGAAGCACTGCGACCCTTCCTCTTATGAGGGGAACATGTCCAACCCATATGATTCTCTGTCATATAGCAAGAAACACATCAATTAGATCATTAGAAAAAATTAAAATCCCGGATCTAAAAAAATTTATTGAGCTCAACGAAAATTTGGCCTCAGTAATAGGGACTTATCCTAAAGCAAAAGTAGTGGGGGTTGCATTAAATACAAATTTAATGTCTCAGGAAGATGCAGAAAGTTATATTGAAATTGTTAAGAAGGAGACAGGCATTCCAGTAACAGATGTTATTAGGTTTGGAGGGGATAGAATTTTTAGTCAGTTATTATAGTTATTTACAATGGTGATCAGCAGCTCTTGTTGCTATTTGGTTATTTGGCTTGACGTTTACCTTATATCCTAATGAATTAGCCCAACCTTTAGTTGCAGAAATTAATTTGTGTGACCTATGATTTTCATCTGAATTATAATCCATATCAATCTCTACTTGAACACTTACTTGTTTTGTTAGCCACTCAGCAACCTGAATACTGTATTCTGCCTCTAACCAAAGTCTTTTCCATATATCATTAATTGCTTCACAAGAAGACTTACTTAAAATATAGTGAACACCTCTTGTCCCTAATCTGTATGCTATAACACTTGTATAGTTAGTTTTCTTTCCAACATTTTGAGAGTCAGATCCGATATGAATTTTAGCATAAGGATAATCTTTTAATATAGAAAGTGTATGATCAACAGGATCAATATTATTACCCTTCACATCCTTAAATAGTCTCATGTTCTAAAATAAATATTATTTGTAAATTACCTTATTAATAAAATCTTAAATTATTAACTAATGAAAAATTATCTTCCAATTCTAATATTAATACTTTCAATCGGAAGTATCAATGCACAGAGCGTAAATAAATTAAAAAAAGAACTGCTTAATTCAATAGAGCAAAAGTCAGATGAACTTATAACAATGAGTGATAATATTTGGCATGCAGCTGAAGTAGCATTTAGGGAAGAAAAATCTGCAGAGTATTTAATCGAGTATGCTAAACAAAATGGTTTTGTAGTTGATTCAGATCTAGCAGGTATGCCAACAGCATTTACAGCAACTTATGGAGAAGGAAGTCCTGTAATTGGAATTATCGGAGAATTTGATGCTTTACCAGGTTTATCTCAAACAACTGTTCCTTATAAAAATGAACTTACAGAGGGAGGCGCAGGCCATGGATGTGGTCATAACCTTTTTGGAACTGCTAGCCTAGGAGCTGCAGTCGCTATTAAAGAATTAATTGAAAAAGGGAGTCTTAAAGGGACTGTAAAATACTTTGGAACTCCAGCAGAAGAAAAATTTTTTGGAAAACTTTGGATGATAAGAGAAGGTGTATTTGATAATGTAGATGTTGTTATGGACTGGCATCCTGCTGATAAAACTGAAGCTAATGTTCAACCATCACTTGCTTTAGTGGATTTTATGGTTGAATTTACAGGACAGTCATCACATGCTTCTGTTGACCCTTGGAATGCTAGAAGTGCTTCAGACGCTTTAGAACTCTACACACACGGTATAAATTCTTACCGAGAACATATCAAGCCAAGCGTGAGAATTCATTATCATATCCAAGATGCTGGACAAGTAGTTAATGTTGTTCCGGACTATTCTAGAATTTGGGTTAGAGTTCGAGATATAACAAGAGATGGATTGGTTCCTGTTTACGAGCAGGTGAGGAAAATGGCAGGAGGAGCATCTATTATGGCTAATGTAGAACATAAGATATCATTAATTTCAGGAATTCATGATTTACTTCCCAATAGAACTGGAGGAGCTGTAATGCAAAAAAATCTTGAAACTTTAGGTGATATTCAATACACTGAAGAAGAAATTAAGTTTGCACTAGAAATGCAAGAAAATAATGGAAAACCTAAAATTGGAATAGATGGAAAAATTAGACCTTTAAGAGAAACACTTGAAAGCCCTGGAGGTGGATCTACTGATGTTGGAGACGTAAGTTATAATGTCCCGGTTGTTAGTTTAGCAGCAACAACAGCTCCAAAAGGTGTGCCATGGCATTCATGGTCTGTGGTTGCAAGTTCTGGGATGTCAATCGGACACAAAGGAATGCTCCATGCTACAAAAGCTCTAGGCATGACAATGGTTGATATATTTAAGGATGAAAACTTAAGAAAACAAATAAAGAAAGAGTTTGATGAAAGAATAGGAGACTATAAGTACGATCCTTTCCTAGATCCTGGACCACCTCCTATTGATTATGTAGATTAGATCCAAGATCTTGTCTTCATCTCTTTTGTGACAATTTTAGAGAGGTATATTATAGCTATCATATTAGGGATTGCCATAAGAGCAAAAGCTACATCAATTAATCCAATTACAATCTCTACTGTCAATATTGAAGAGATTATAATAGCTGCTATATATATATAATTATAATACTTTCCCTTTTTAGGGGTTGTTAAAAAACCATAACATTTAACACCATAATAAGAATAAGTAAATAGTGTAGATATTCCAAATACAGAAATCATAATAATTAAAATATAATCACCAAATCCAAAAAATAATCTTCTAAAAGCCTCAAGAGATAAAACAATTCCGTTTAAATCAGTTTCCAGATAAGCTCCAGAAATAATAATTATTAACCCTGTTATGGTACAGACTAAAATCGTATCAAGAATTGGCCCTAACATTCCAACTAATCCTTCATCAGTTCCTTTTTTTGAAGTTGATTGTCCATGATAAATAGGAGCTAGACCAACTCCACTTTCACTTGAAAAAACAGCCCTACGAATACCAATCAATACAAGTCCCCAGAAACCACCTTGAACCATTGTATTAAAATTAAAAGCCTCACTAAAAATAAGAGCAAATGTTGAAGGAACGACACTTATGTTAGATATTAAAATAAACATCCCTAAAAGAAAATAAAGAACAACCATGACAGGAACTAATCCAGAAGTAACTTTAACTATTGATTTAAGGCCGCCAAAAATTACAAACGAAGTTAGAATTGTAAAAATCACACCAATTATTAGCTTCCAATTACCATCACCAATATTTAAAAAACTATTTGGATCTAGCACATCTATATATGACTGAGTTAGTTGATTAGCTGTAAAAGCAGGAAGCACGCCTACTAATCCTGCAACTGAAAACCAAATTGCTAAGGGTCTGCCCCATTTTTTAATTCCTAGAGTCATATAATACATTGGGCCCCCAAGATAATTACCATCGCTATCTTTATCCCTTAAGCTAACAGCTAGGGAACAGGAAAAGAATTTAATTGTAGCCCCGATTAGAGCAGTAACCCACATCCAGACCAGAACTCCAGGACCACCTTGGTGAATAGCAATAGAAACTCCAGAAATATTACCCAATCCTACTGTAGCAGCCAAAACAGCAGAGAGTGCTTGAAACCTTGAGATACCAATACTAGAGTTGTCTTTTTTTAGAAGCAAATTAAATCCATGTGAAATTTTCATTAAGGGGTTTGCTCGGGAAATAACAGTAAGATAAATTCCTCCTCCAATAATTAGGAATAGCATAACCCAATTCAAAGGAACTATAATTAGATTTATAAAGTTTTCAATAGAGTCAAATAAGCTGGTCATGTCGAAAATTAATGATTAAATTTTGAAAAGAATACTTTCTTTTTTAATTTATTGTAAAATTAAATAATTATGCAATCAAGACGAGAGTGGTTTAAGTCTTCAATAGGTTTAGGAGGGTTAATGATGGCCCCTTCAATATTAACTGCTGAAGAAATCAAAAAATATAATCCAAGACCATTATCTAATATTGTAAAGCTAAGCTCAAACGAAAATCCATATGGGCCATCAGAAAGAGTTAGAAATGCTATTATAGATTCTTTTGAAGATGCATGTCGATATCCATATGAATATATTTTAGAGCTACAAAAATCTTTAGCAAAAAAACATAATGTTTCTCCTGAGAGCATTGTAATTACTGGAGGTTCAAATGAAGCGTTAAGAGTAACTGGTCTTGCCATCGCAGATAGTGGAGGGAATATTGTTGCAGGACAACCTACCTATTTAGCACTTATGAGTTATGCAGAATCCTGGGGAGGAAAAATTAAATGGGTTCCTGTAGATTCAAACAAGGGTTATGATTTAGGTAAAATTGAAGAAAGCATTGATAAGCAAACAAAAATGGTTTTTATTGCAAATCCAAATAATCCTACAGGCACTTTATTAGAAAAATCCTCTTTGAGTGATTTTTGTGAAAGAGCTTCAGATAGAACAATTGTTTTTTGTGATGAAGCATATTATGATTATATAGAGGAGCCAGATTATCCATCAATGGACTACTTAGTTAGAGCTGGCAAAAATGTTATTGTATCTAGAACTTTCTCAAAAGTATATGGAATGGCTGGCCTAAGAATTGGTTATTTAGTTTTGAAACCAGAACTAGCTGATAAGCTATTTGGAGAATACTCTCCTTATGGTAGAAATAAGATAATGGCTCAAACGAATGTTCTTGCAGTTGCTGCAGCATCAGAGGCACTGAAAGATGATGAGTTTTATACCTTTTCATTAAAAAAAGCAAGTCAAGAGAAAGATAAAATATATAATCTATTAGACCACTTGGAACTTAAATATGTAAAATCCAGTACTAATTTTGTTTTTTTTGAATCTAAAAAACATATAGATAATTTATCTAAAGAAATGCTAGATAAAGGCGTTCGAGTTGGAAGGGCATTTCCTCCTTTTTATGACTGGTGTAGAATTAGTACAGGAACAAGTCAAGAGGTGGATAAGTTTATATCAGCAATGTTAGAGGTATATAGTTAATTCTTGTAAATAATATATGT